>X347_Brown_Bear__coassemble_1693_pt1 | contig 10379 bp, 7 predicted proteins | sample X347_Brown_Bear__metabat2_high_PE_010 | metagenome-assembled genome bin X347_Brown_Bear | reverse complement strand
TTTTTTAAATAACTTTTTTCTAGAGTATTTTGTTCTAATTATTTTTTGCTTTATGTGGGTAAAATCACATATTTATCATTTAGATTCTAAATTATTAGAATGCACCCAAAAGCATTGCGCCCACCCAAATGGGTAGAGATTCTAAATTCGTGCTAGATTCCATATCATTAGATTCTATGCTTTCAAAAGTTTCCACACCGCTAGATTCTGTTATGCTGCCCTCACCTCGCATTATTTGCCTTTAGTCTCTTGTATAGATCGCTTCGGCTTCACCTCGCAATGACTAGGGAGGGAAGTGTCATTGCGAGACGACTTGTCGGCGTGGCAATCTATATTTTTAGTTTCTAGGGTCGCTTTAGTATCCCTACTACTTTGCAAATACGCCAAATAGCGAGCCTCCTTAATACCCTTTGTTACCAAATAGGCTAAAAGCCCAGCGATACACAGCACCACGCCTATCACCATTAGCCCCACACATACAAACAGCGTGGGGAATCTAGCCACCCTAGAAGTCTCCAAAAACTCAAACACAACAGGCAAGCCAAAAATAAAAGCAAGCATAAAGCACAGAGTGCCGCATAGCCCAAATACAAGCAGCGGTCGCTCGCTAAAGAGGAGGTTTAGAATCATAAGCGAGATTTTGAAGCCATCTTTAAAAGTGGAGAGTTTAGAGAAGCTGCCTTCAGGGCGGGATTTATAAGGGGCGGCTATTTCATCAGTGCGAAGCCGCTGCTGCAAGGCATAAATAGTAAGCTCCGTCTCAATCTCAAAGCCATTGCTATGCGCGGGGAAGCTCTTCACAAAAGGGCGCGAAAAGATTCTATACCCACTTAGCATATCATTAATCTTTGTGCCAAAGAGCATTTGCGTGCTTTTTGAAAAGAGCTTATTACCAAAGCTATGCCCAGGGCGATAAATATCAGAATCTCCCTTTCTAGCGATATTTAGCATATCAAGCTTATTAGCTTGAAAATATGCGAGTGCTTGCGGAAGAAAGTCAGAGCTATATTGAGTATCCGCATCAATCATCACATAGCAGTCTGCCTCAATAAGTGCAAACGCCTCACGCATCACCGCACCCTTACCCTGCGTGCTCACAAGGTAGAGGGAGAGCTTGCGCCCCATATCGCTTGCCTGCTTGATTTTAGACTCCACTATAGAGCGGGAATTATCTGTGGAATTATTATCAAACACGCAAATATGAGCCTGCGGCACAGCGGCAAAAAGCTCATCTATGACTTGAGCTATGGTTTTTTCCTCGTTGTAGCAGGGGATAATAATGGCTGTTTTGTCAAAAGATTCTAAGGGTATTTCTTGCTTGCTTTGTTGCGATTGATTTTTATTTACATTAGAATCATATTGCAAATCATTGTGGCTAGATTCTATAATAACAGAATCATTTGATATATTTAGATTTTTAGAAATACTTTCAATATTATAACTATAACGGCGGGAAAAATCAGAGGCAACAATAGGATTACCCCCCCCCCCCACAATTTATATATGATATATTTTGATTAGAAAATTGTCGCCATAATATATACTCTTTATTGAATATATATTTTCTGTAACAATAAGTTAAACTAAAAACCATAGATTTTACATAATGTATAAATGAAAATTTCTTCATATAGCCACCCTAAAAGTTTATAGGGAATTATACTAAAAAATAATCAAAAAATTCTATAGCAACATAAAAGCACAATTATTGAACTATTTTGAAAGTAAAATAATTAATGCGCTAAAGTTTCCATCAATTCATCATAAGTTGCAATGCTCGCACCTTGTGTGATATTTTTAAGCAATTGCAATGCTTGCACTTGTTGCATTATGTTATATTTGATATTTGCTTGCATTTGAAAATAATATAAAATAATAGTCATACTTTTATAAATTTCTATAAGTTCTGAAACATTTTTATTGGCTTTAACTTAAATGTAAAATTTTTGTAAATTATTTAAAAAATCAAATAAACAATAACTTTTTATGTTAAAATAATTCCTTTAAATTTTCAATCACATTAAATTTTTGTAAAAATAATCAATTTTTTATAGTTATAAATGTAAAGTTTTCAAGGGAGCAATGGTGTCTATATTGCAAGATTTCATACATAAGAATATTTATGCGATTGGTATTTTTTGTTTATGCCATACACCGCTTTTTGCACAAACTTTTGAGTTGCAAGATTTTATAAAAGCCATTGATAAAAACGCAATTACACTAATTGATAATAAAGCACAATTTGAAAGCATGATATCTGAAGGAAAGTCAGGTATAGCATGGGATTATCCAAATATAGAAACAAGTGGTAACACATCAAATGAAGTTGGTGGTGCTGAATGGGATATGGCAATTACTACAAAGCCAAAGCTCTGGTGGGTAAATTCACTATTAAAGCAAAGTTTGCAAGCACAAGGACAACAGTATAAGCAAACTCATACGCTATTACGCAATTTAAACTTTATTAACGCAAAACGCATTTATCTTACTTATGTTGCTACAAAAGAAAAATATCGTTATTATCTCAAGCGTGAAGAAAATTTTTTAAAACTCCTTCATATTGCAAAGAAACGACTTGAAGGTGGAAGTATTAGCAAAAAAGATTATGTAAATTTTGAAGGAGCATATCTTGATTCTACGCTTGCAAGCATTGCGGTGCGAAATGAACTATTAGAATTACAAAAAAATCTTTTTATGATGATGGGTCTTGATAAACAGCATTATGCTCATATTGAAAGCAAACAGGACAATGCAAGTGTATATGCTATTGAACAAGAATTACACACTATTGAATCCAGCATGAATGATAAAGATGGAGAACATCATGATCATGATGAAATTGTCATTAATGGGTTAGATTTTCAATTTATTGCTATACCACAAAATATTCTTGAGCAAAAATTGCAATCATCACTTTATACCGCTATTTTAGATTCTCAAACAAAACAATATCAATCACTTGCAAAGTATGAGGGACAGAATCTATGGGGTAATTTACAGGTTGGAGTGGGTGTAAAATATTCTCTATCAGCCTATAATCCATCACTGCAAGCTACTATTCCGCTGCCTGTTACAAAAAAGCAATCATATTTAAAAGCAAAATATATGGCATTAGAATCTGGGACGCTTGCAAAGAATGCTATTACTAAAAAGCAAATAGCAATTAAGGCAAAAGCTTATTTGAGAGAGCTTACTTTACAGAAAAAATATATTGATGTTGCAAAGCAAAACACAGAAGTAAAACAGCATTTAGCAGAGCTTAATCGTTTAGGTTATGAAGCACAACAGGTTACACTTTTTGAGTATATTACACAAGAGAATGCTTTTGTAGATTCTCAAATTGCACTTGTAAATTCACAAATAAAATACATTGAAATAGTTGCTCTTTTAGAAGAAACATTGGGTGAGAGTTTTACTAAGATAGATTGAGATAGATTAAAGGAATGCGATGCAAATAACACGATGTGAAATCATTAAATATGACGGAAAAATAAAAGTTTATAGGTCCTTGCAATATATAATTGCACTATGTTTATTGTTTATTGTGCCGCTATATGCAGATACAGAATATGAAGAGATAATATTGAAAGATTCTGAAATAAAGGCTATGAATGTTGGAATCTTTACGATTAAAAATACCTCAAATGAGCGTGGTGTGCCTTTTTCGGCAGTAGTTGATTTTGATGATAAAGATGGATATACACAAAATTCAAGCCTAGAAGTTGTGGTTGTGAATCTTTATAAAAGAGCGGGAGAGCATGTAAAAAAGGGCGATCCTATTGCAGAGATTAGCTCAAACGCATTAAGCGAACTCTATTTCTCACTGCAAAATACACATAGCAGATTCCAAATCGCACAAGAAGTAGAGCGTAAGGATAAGGAGTTATTGCGTCAAGGTGTTATTTCTCAAAGAGCATATCAAACTAGCTATCTTACTATGAATGAGTTGCGTTTTAAACTAAACGAAATACGCTCATCATTTAATATTTTTGGGATTAATCCAGATAATCCGCGTGGACAGTATGGCTTTCTTGTTAGAGCAAGTGGTAGCGGAATACTAAGTGTTGTTCCAACGCAGATTGGGGAGATGATTCCAGCTTTTACACCATATATTAGAATCTCAAAGTCTGGTAATGATAATGTGCTTTTACGCATTCGTGTGCCACAGAGCCGTGTTAAAAGCGTTCAGCAGGGATTTTCTGTATTTAATGACAAGGGTGATAAAATTGGTATTGTTGAAAGCATATCAAGCGTTATTGACAAACAGACAAATACGATTAGTGCAGTTGCAAGGGTTGAAGCAAAAAGATTTCGTGTTGGGGAAATAGTTGAAATTTACATAGCTGGAGAAGTTGGCGGTAGTGCTGTTGTAATACCAGATGATTGTTGGATAAAGTATGATGATAGCTACATTGCATTTATAAAAACAAAGCAAGGATTCAAGCCAGTAAATATTACATTAATAGAAGAACGAGATAATGCTAGTGTTGTAGAGGGAGATGGTTTGAATGTTGGCACTAAAATAGCTAAAGGCTCTCTTGTTTTGTTAAAGGGTGTTATGTCTGGATTAAGTGATGATGAAGGTGGTGGGCATGGACACTAATTTATTTTCATTTTTTTCATATTTATATAGTATAAAGTTTAAATCTATTGTTAAAGAATTTATGATTGTTAAACCTAAACAAATCAAAGAAATATGTCAAAATAAAATGGAATCTTTTTTCAATTTTTCTTTGTGTATAGTTTGTAAAATATCTATGAAAATTAATTCCAATAAAAACAATAATAAGATTATACCTACTTTAAATCTTAAGATAATGTTGCTAAAGGATTAAGGTATGCTTACAAAAATTATTGAATTTTCTTTACGACAGAAGATCATTGTTACAATATTTGCATGCCTTTTACTTGTATATGGTGTATTTAGTTTTGTTAGAATCCCAATTGATGCTTTTCCTGATGTAAGCTCTACGCAAGTAAAAATCATTATGAAAATGCCTGGTGCATCTCCTGAGGAAGTAGAAAATCGCGTTGTGCGTCCATTGGAGCTTGAGTTATTAGGATTACAAGGACAAACTTCATTAAGAAGTACAAGTAAGTATGCTATTGCAGATATTACTATTAACTTTGAAGATTCTATTGATATAAATCTAGCAAGACAAATGGTAAGCGAGAGATTAAGCACGGCTATGTCTGAATTACCCGCAGGTGTAAGTGGTGGATTAGCTCCAATTGTAACACCTTTAAGCGATATGTATATGTTTACCATAGAGGGAAATATTAGTGAAACCGAAAAAAGACAATTATTAGATTTTACAATTCGCCCCGCACTAAGAAGTATTAAGGGTGTAGCAGATGTTAGTAGTTATGGTGGTTTTGCAAAGGCTTATGTTGTTATCCCTGATTTTCATGATATGGCAAAGCTCGGTATTTCCATATCTGAGTTAGAATCTGCTCTTCGTGAGAATCTTAAAAATGACGGTGCAGGTATTATTAATAGACCTGGTGAAATGTATATTGTAAAAATTGATAGTGCCGCAAAAAATATTCAAGATATTAAGAATATATCAATGTCGACCAATAAGGGATATGTTAGGATAAAAGATTTCGCACAAGTAATTGAAAGTCATAGAACAAGACTTGGATTTGTAACTATTGATGGCAAGCATGAGACTACTGAGGGTATTGTGTTGGGATTAAGAGGGGCAAACTCTAAAAATACCATTGAAATGGTAGAAAAAAAGCTTGATGAAATAAGAGCAAATCTACCAAAAGATGTGCATATTAATACATTTTATAATCGTTCTCATTTAACGGAAAAAGCAGTAGATGCTGTAATTAAGGTATTAGCAGAAGCTGTTATATTGATTGTAATAGTGCTTTTTTTATTTTTAGGAGATTTGCGTGCAGCTGTTGCGGTTAGCGTGATTTTACCACTTGCTTTATCTGTGGCTTTTGTCCTTATGGAAGAAAATGGTTTGAGTGCAAATTTAATGAGTTTGGGAGGACTTATAGTTGCTGTTGGAATCTTGGTGGATTCTGCTGTTGTTGTAGTAGAAAATGCTTTTGAGAGATTAAGCCATGAGCAAAATCTTACAAAAATACACACAATCTATCGTGCTTCAAAAGAGATAGCCCCATCTGTTGTAAGTGGAATTATTATCATTATAGTATTCTTTGTTCCTATTTTAACACTTGAGGGCTTGGAAGGCAAAATGTTTGTGCCTTTAGGGCAAACAGTTGTTTATGCTCTAATTGGTTCTCTGATTTTATCAATCACTGTTATTCCTGTTATGTGTTCTTTTGTGTTAAAAGCAAAACCACATAAAGAAACACTTTTATTACGCGTAATTGAGTATTTATACCATCCTATGCTTAAATTTTGTTTAAATCACGGTCGCATTGTAATGATTGGCTCTCTTGTATTTCTTGTATTTACTTTTTCACTTTTTCCTCATATTGGTAAAGCCTTCATGCCAACACTAGATGAAGGAGATATCGTGTTAAGTATTGAGACCTCGCCTTCAACTTCTATTGATGAGTCAAGGGATATTTTGCTTAGGATTTCTAAAAAAATTAAGGATTCTGTGCCAGAGATTCAAACTATTATTACACGCGCTGGTGCCGATGAATTGGGGCTTGACTTAGCAGGATTCTATCAATCAGATTCTTTTATAATTTTAAAGCCAAAAGATGAGTGGGAAGCAAAGAGCAAAAAAGAAATTATCGATAAAATACATAATGTTACTGAGGATTTTAAAGGCGTTACATTTATTGTTACACAGCCAATTGATATGCGTATTAGTGAAATGGTAACTGGTGTAAGAGGTGATGTTGCAATTAAGATTTTTGGTTCAGATATTGACGAGTTAAATAAGTTAAGCACACAAATTGCTGATATATTAAAAAGCATACGCGGTAGCAAGGAGGTTTATACCGCATTAAATAAGGGGGTAAATTACTTCTATGTAACACCTCAAAGAGAGAAAATGGCGCGCACAAATATTAGCGTAGAAGAGTTTTCTAAGTTTATGAAAAGCTCTTTAGAAGGGCTTTTTATTGATTATATTCCGCAAGGTTTTGTACGCACTCCTGTGCTTATTAGACAATCAAATGATATTGCACATGATGTGTCAAAATTTAAAGCATTAGAGTTAAGTTCTGAAGATGATTTGGTTGTGCCTATAAATTCTGTTGCTGAAATTAAAGCAGTAGATGGTCCAATTAGTATTATGAGAGAGCAGAGCAGTCGTGTTAGTGTTGTTAGGAGTAATGTTGAGGATAGGGATTTGGGTGGCTTTGTAGAAGAGGCAATAGCAAAGATTAGTGCTGAAGTAAAACTTCCTGATGGATATACGCTTACTTATGGTGGGCAGTTTGAAAACCAACAACGAGCAAATGCGCGTTTTAGCACTGTTATTCCATTAAGCATTTTAGTAATATTTTTTATATTGTTTTTTACATTCAGATCTATTACTTTGTCTCTTATGATTTTATTGAATATACCATTTGCAGTAACAGGGGGATTAATCTCTCTTTACTTGTCGGGCGAATATATGTCTGTGCCAGCTAGTGTTGGATTTATTGCATTATTTGGCATTGCGGTGTTAAATGGACTTGTTATGGTAGGTTATTTTGTGCAGCTTATTAAAAAGGGTTATAATATTGATGAGGCGGTAGAAATGGGAGCAAAAAGGAGGCTCAGACCAGTTTTAATGACAGCAAGTATTGCAGCACTTGGGCTTGTTCCTATGCTTATTGGAGGTGGTGTTGGTAGTGAAGTTCAAAAACCGTTGGCAGTTGTTGTGCTTGGTGGACTTGCCACTTCAACAGCCCTGACATTACTTATTTTGCCACCAACATTTAAAATGATTGCAAAGCGATTTAAAATCATTGGTGATAGTTAGGCTAGTTTATTATTTATTGCTTATAAGATTTAGGGCTTTGGCTTTTTAGAATCTAGATTTAATATCTTTTTAGTATAGCTAGAAAATAGCTTTTATAATAATGTAAAGCTAGAAAAAATCTATCAAATCTTTTAGTGATTTTAATATATCTCTAGAATCTGCTTTATACATTAAAGTTTAAATAAGAACATAAACCATAGTAAAAGTTTTATAAAGCAATAAAATTTTGTTAAAATGACTAGATTGCAAATAAAGGAAATTTATGAAAAAATCACATATTAAACAAGAGCTTACATTAAGGCAGCTTGTAGCTAATGATGTAGAGGAGTTTAATGGACTTTTGCGTTATGCCTTTCAAGTAACAGAAAAAGATCTTTTTACATTTGGCTGGAATAATGCAGATATTAAGCAGTCAAAATATCCTGTTTTGCAAAATGCTTATGTGCTAGGTTGGTTTAATAAAGAAAAGCTTGTTTCTCAAATTGCACTATATCCCATGCAAATAAATATTTACAATACAATTTTTGATATGGGTGGAATAACAGGTGTTGCTACATATCCTGAATATTCTGGCATGGGTCTTATGGCTGATTTAATGAAAGAAATCCTTGCTACTATGCGTAAGAATAAACAAAGCATTTCATGCCTTTATCCATATTCAATTCCCTATTATCGTTCGCGTGGCTGGGAGATTATAAGTGATAAAATGACTTTTAGCATGAAAGATCATCAAACTCCAAAAGTTCCTAAAACTTGCGGTATTATCCAAAGAGTAAAATGTGATAATTTGGATTTAATAGCCTTGCATGATGAGTTTGCAAGGCAAACACATGGTTGCCTTATACGCAACAAGCTTGCATGGGATGAATATTGGCGTTGGGATGTTGATGATGAGGTTATTGCAATCTATTATGATGGCAATGGTAAGCCAACTGGCTATATTGTTTATTTGCTTGAAAATGATGTGTTTAAAATCAAAGAGTTAATCTATCTCAATAAAGAAGCACATTATGGAATCTGGGGCTACATTAATGCACATCAATCTATGTTTGATAAAGTAAAGGGTGCAAATTATAGCAATCATAATCTTGCTTTTTTGCTTGAAGACGGGCATATTAAAGAGACTACAAGACCTTATATTATGGCACGCATTGTTGATGTTTTGCAGTTTTTATCTCAATATCCTTTTGATTCTATTAATATTTCAGCTACGCTTTGCTTTTTTGTTGATGACCCATTGCTTGAATGGAATAATAAGCAGTTTATTTTGCATTGTTTGCAATGTGAGGGACAAAGTAAAATAAGCATTGAAATGCTTGATAAAAATGATGAATATTGCCATACAAAACAGATTCCATTCCATACTATACATATAGATATACAAACTCTTACTACAATGCTTATGGGCTATAAACGACCTCTTTATTTGAGACAAATTGGTAGATTTGAGGCTGATGATATGGCAATTGATATTTTAGAGGAGATTATCCCAGAAGGGAAAGCATATTTTAGCGATTATTTTTAGAATCTAATGATTTGTTCTTTTTAATATGTGTTATAGAAAATGCTAGCAATCATTTGATATAAATATAAAGGGATAAAATTTACTTAAACTAAAGCTATTTGCTTTGATTGTTGGGTCAAGTATATCTATTTCATGTATTTTATAATTTGAGGCTATATAGCCTTTATTTCTGCCTATAAACAAGAAATTAATACGCTATTTATATTTATTGGATTTAAATAAGAGTTTCTATTTTTTAGTTTTAATATATTCTAATCTTGTTTAGTGGGTGGATTATTATTTGTTATAATGAATTTTGTCTTACTTATATCATTTGAAATTACATGTGTTATTTTTATGTGCTATAAAGCTTTTTCTAGTTTTTTATATTTTTTTATGCTTACATGTTTTTGCTTTAGTATTGGTTTTTTATTTTTATCTATTCAAGTTTTAGTTCTAGTTTTTTCATCATTTCTTTATTCCAGTATTTTGGGGGATTATCCAACTTTGGATAGATTCTTTGGAAAAATTCTATAAATGTGCCTATGTTATCTGTGAGTTCAAAGTAGTAATTACCTAGGGGGGATGGAGCATAAATGGGTGGCTCTTTATCATCATAGATAGGCTTACCTGTTGCAGGGTAGGTTCTATATACTCTGTTGGGAGATTGGAAATCAAAGCCTGCAATATACTCCCAAATATCACTTACATTTTGCATAAAAAGATTTATTGTATATCTTTGTTCAGCATCCTTATAAAAATATCCACTATTTATTCTGTCAAATAAAGATATGTTATAATATTTTCTATACACTCCTGCATTAAAAATAAGTTTATTTGTATCGACATATTCCTTTGTAGTTTCATCATAATATTTAAGGATAAAGTTTTTTAAACTTACGATGAAATATATATAAAACAACTCATCAAAAAATACAATAGTAAAGTTAGATTGATGAAGCTTTTTT
>X347_Brown_Bear__coassemble_1681_pt1 | contig 10581 bp, 9 predicted proteins | sample X347_Brown_Bear__metabat2_high_PE_010 | metagenome-assembled genome bin X347_Brown_Bear | reverse complement strand
GTATATACAATTATATTTTTAGTTATATTCTAAAACGCACACTTACAAGGCTTTTTACTTTGAGAATTGTTATAATTTTTTAGTTTAATATTTATAAAAATCTATTTTTTTAACACACATAAATACGCATATTTATAAGGCTTTTTTACTTGAATGATTTATAAATTTTTTTGATTTAATCTAAAAAGGTTACACATTTTTTACTTTAAAGCGTGTTTTATATGTACCAAAAAGAATATAAAATACATATATTTATATACTACTTATAAGCAAAGAATATGGGATTAAAATATTATTTTGTTTGCTTTTTTGATTTTGTTTCAAGGTGTTAATATATTTGTAACGCTTTGGTAATAATTTGTATTTTGTAATTACATTTATTTGTATTTGTAAAAACACGCATAAACATTACATAAAAGGCTTTAATCTTACATATTTATATGGCTACAATAAAAAAAGACTTTGTTTTAATGTGTGATATAAAAAAGATTTAGAGCTTTTTATATCTAGATATGCTAAAAAGTGTATGGCATGAGATATGGGATAAAGCAATCCCATATCTTAAAATGCAAATGTGTTTTATATGTGATTTATTGTAAAATTGGACTTGTTTTTATTTGGCTTAATATTATTAATAATTACAATACACCAAATAAATATATACTTATAGCATTAGAATCCGCCATTTCTTAATGCTTCACCGATAGTTTTACCCCGCAAGCTACTAATAGAAATATCGCTACTTTTTACTTCGCTTAACACTCTGATAGCTTCCATGCAAGCCATAATCTCTTCTTTTTTGGCATCTATATATTGATGTAATGCTTGAAAATCCTTAGAATTTAAAAGAGGTAGCGGGCTAGCCATTTCAAATGATACACTTTGTGTTCCCATAGAGGCACTAAGCTCTGTGTCAAATAGGTCTCTATCTATGAATCTTGTGCTTGCTATTAAATCTCTAGCTTGTGATAATAGAATCTCACTCATATTAACATTCGCAGGATTTGTGGGGTCTTCTTCAAGACTAAATTCAACCTTTGATACAATAGTTTGCAACTTATTTAGTTTAGCGCTCAATACTTGCAAGCAACCAACAAGTTCATTGGCAGCTTTTATCCCCTCACCAAAGCGATGAGTCTGCATTTTGCTTTGCGGCATAGCATTAGCCATAATTTCATCAATATTGTCTAAACCACCCAAATGCTTTTTAAAAGTTTGCAACATTTTATCCATAATATGCGTCCTTGTATTAAAGTTTCATTAAAGATAAGCAAATACCATACCATTTTTATTTCTTGTAGAATCTTTTTAGCTAGTTTTTAATATACTAAAATCACAAAGCCAATATAAAGATTCTAAAATTTATTTAAAGAAATTCAAAAATATATTTGCATGTAATATAGATATATCGGTCATTTTATTTAATGCTAAATCATATTAAATAAAATAGCACATATTTTTTAGAATCTAAATTTAGTTTTAGAAACTTTAAGTGCTAGATTCTGATTTTAATCATTACCATGAGCCATATTGCGTAAGATTTGCGTGACAATCTAGTGTAAATGTATTATTTGTGGATTGCTTCACCCCAGCAATCTAAGGCTATCTTATGGCAGAGGGAGTGGATTCTGAAATAGTTTTAGAATTTTGTAGGCTGGATTAAAATATCCCTAGAATCTAAATTCTCATATTGCACCAAAAGCCCTTCGCCCACCCAAAGTGTCAGAGAATCTAAAAACATACACAAAGGCACAAAGTTAAGCTTTGCTTAAAAAACGGGCTTGAAAAGGATTTAGCATTACTATACTGCAACATAGAAGTTATGTGTGATTCTTTGTAAGGGCTTTATCTGTTTTTATACATAAAACACATTTTAAAAAATGTATAACCTTTTGGATTGCAACAAAATATTATAAAAAATCATAAATTTAATTAGAGTATATGTAAAATAATTGCATTGTGTTTGTGTAAAAGTGGTGGTTGCGACTGGACTCGAACCAGCGACCCCTACCATGTCAAGGTAGTGCTCTACCAACTGAGCTACGCTACCGAAAAAGACAATTTTATCGTAAAATTATAAATATTATACAATAAACCATTATGCTTAAATAATCTAGTAATATTTAGTTGCTTTTGAAATAGATTTAGAACTATAAGCAAAGTAGTGAAAATAATCTATAATAAAAATAAATTACATAATATGCCATTCCTAAATATCCACAGCAATAGTTTTTGTTTTTTGCCATATTTAAATTAAAATGATTGTGTAAATACTATATATAATATTTACAAATTACGCATACATGCCGATATGCAAAATATAATGATAAAAGGGCATTAATGATACAGCCAGCACACATTCAGAATCTATTAAGCCAAATGGCGACAACAACAGGCAATAAAGAGATAAATGCAACTTTGCCTATGCTTTTACGCATTCTAGATAAAAAAGGGGCAGATAAATATCTTGTCCAGCTTGGCAAGCTTGTGATTGAGACACAAAGCAACAAAGAATTGCAAGTTGGGACAAATTATTGGGCAAATGTCAAACAAAGTAAAGATGGAATTGTTATTTCAGATTTAATCAAGCAGCCAAAAATGCTTGAGAATCTAGCACATGCCAAACTAAAATTAAGTTCAAATGATCTAAAAGAATTGCTTAGTGAAACACATAAAGGTGGTAGCACTCTTGAATCTGTATTTAAAGAATTTCTATTAGAGAGACTGCCACTTGCAACAAGCAAGCAAGAGTTTTTGGAGCTTTCAAACCTACTTGTAGCTTTGCAAAATGGTGTGTTTAGCATGGTAATACAAGAGGATAATGGGAAAGAAAGTCTCGTGCAGCTTAAAAAGCAGGTAGAATATTTAGAGTTTTATAGCATTTTTAATCATCTTGGAGAAATTAGCGGTATTGTTTCATTTAATGAAAATCGTGAAGTATGCTTGCGTCTTTGCGTTATGAGTGCAAAAGTGCAAAATATTCTTGAGGAAAGGCTGCAAGATTTGCAAGGATTCCAACATATACAAATTGATGTTGGGCAAAATGAGCCATTGTGGGATTTAGAGTGCTTTGAGCCATCGTATATACTTAATCTTAGGGGATAAACTTATTAAAATATAAAAACTTGAATATTAAAGCAATATCTATTTCAAGTTAAATCTTACAATATCATACACATGGTAAAATAGCATAAAGGCAAAGCAAACAAACAACATAGCACAAACTTTATCAATAATATAAAACACATTATCGCTAATAAGATGTCTAAAGAAAGTGGCAAGCAAAATAACAACAAAAAATGCACTACTTAGCCCACAAAACAATACACACAGGCTAGCAAAAGGATTATCTCCTATAAAAGGAGCTATAATGACGCTAAAAAATAAAATTGCTTTTGGATTTGATAGATTAATAATTAGAGCTTTTAAATATGTATCTGGTTTCTCTTGCGTATTAAAAGTTATATGCGTTGCACTTTTTTTAAATAGCATATATGCAATATACAATAAATAGCAAGCACCAATCAAGCCTAATAGAATCTGTGCGATTTTACCACTTAAAATATAGCTAAAACCAAAATAAAGCACACATAAATAAACAATCCAACCACTAGCAATACCGCTAAACACTTTCAATCCCTGCATAAATCCAAAACGCAAAGTATTACGCATAACAAGCAAAATATCTGGTCCAGGAGTAATTGCTCCACCAAATGCAAGCATAAAAAGTGTTAATAATCCCATGAAATCCTCAAAACATAGAATCTAATAATCAATACCATCTTTTTTTAGTCTATCACGCAAATATCGCATTTGTATATTTTTATCAAAACACCATTTTGGTGCAAGCAAACTTTCATCATGAGCGCCAGCACTCACGCGTTGCACGACAATTGTGGGTGGAATAATTTTTAGAGAACGTGCAATAGCTTCCCCATATTCTTCCAATGTAATTGGGCTATATTCCCCCTTCTTATACATACGCGCAAGAGCCGTTCCCTCCACAACATAAAGTGGATGGATTTTAAGAGAATCTATGCCATAATCTAAAATAGTCTCTAATGAATGTATCATCATATCCACACTCTCATTAGGCAAACCATAAATTAAATGTGCGCATACCTTAATGCCGCGTTTTCTAGTTTCTTTAAAGAGTGTATCAACTCCTTCCATAGTATGTCCGCGATTTGTAATTTTTAATGTTTCTTCATAGATTGATTGGATTCCATATTCAAGCCATATTTCTTTACCTTCTTTTACAAATTGTGCTAAAAAATCAAGTAATTTAGAATCCACGCAATCCACACGCGTTCCTATACTCATGCCAACTACATCAGGCAAGGACAAAGCCTTTGTATAAAGTGCCTTTAATGTCTCAAATGGTGCATAAGTATTTGTAAAGCTTTGAAAATACACCATGTATTTCTTTATGCCATATTTATTTTTATGAAAATTTGCATGATAATGAAATTGTGTCTCAAGCTCTTTAAGTTGCTTTGGTAATAATGGATTATGCGTTAATGAAAAATTCATTTTTAATCTCATAATGTCTTTATTATTTACATCAGACTGAAAGACTGCATTATCTTTTTCATTATTAGAGTTACTTAACTCTATAGAATCTGTTTTCTTTTTCATAACAAGTGAGGGTGAGAAAGTTTCATTTTTACAATAAATGCAACCACCCTTTGCTACACTGCCATCAATATTTGGACAAGTAAAGCCACTAAGAGATATTGGAATCTTACGCACTTTTTCACCAAATCTTTGTTTAAAGTATCGCCCAACAGTTAGCATTATTTTCACCTATTCCCCTTTTTTTGATTCTATATTATGCAAATATTTACCATCAAAACATGCTTGACAATAGCTATAATTTTGAGGTTCAACAGCCACTTTTAATCCCCCTAATGACAAATAGCCAAGATAATCTGCGCCTATAAATTTACGCACCTCATCAATGCTTTTATTTGCTGAAATTAGCTCACTTTTACTTGGTGTATCAACGCCATAATAGCATGGTGCAATAGTTGGCGGTGCAGAGATTAAAAGATATACTTCTTTTGCTCCAGCTTTTCTTAAAAGTTGAACTATAGCCTTACTTGTAGTTCCACGCACAAGAGAATCATCAATTACAATAACTCGTTTGTTAAATATTATGTCTCTAATTGGATTTAGTTTTAATCGAACTTTAAGCTCTCTAAGCTCCTGTGTAGGCTCAATAAAAGTGCGACCTACATAATGATTTCGTATAAGTCCTAATTCAAATGGAATCTTACTTTGCTCGCTATATCCTATCGCAGCAGCAAGACCGCTATCTGGCACAGGCATAACAATATCAGCGTCAATTTGATGCTCAATAGCAAGCTGTCTGCCAAGATTTTTACGCACCATATAAACGCTTTTTCCAAACACTACGCTATCTGGACGCGCAAAGTAAATATATTCAAAAACACAAGGCTTTTGTATCTCCTCAAAGGCTTTTATACTTATAATTTTTGTTTCATTGTTACGATTTTTCTCAAATACAATCAACTCACCGGGCTCAATATCTCTCACAAAGCTAGCCCCAACAAGGTCAAACGCACAAGTTTCACTTGCAACAATATAGCCTTTTGAGCCATCTTTATTTGTTATTTCACCCAAACTTAGAGGACGCAAGCCAAATCTATCTCGCACTGCAAACATTTTTGAGCGACTTAAAATAACAAGTGAGAAAGCCCCCTCAATTTCATTAATAGATTCCATAATTCTAGGAGTTAAATGTTTTTTTGTGCTTCTTGCGATTAAATGTATAATAACTTCTGTATCTAAATTGCTTTGAAATATCGCACCTTGCTGCGTTAAAGTCTGGCGAATGTTGCTAGCATTAGTTAGATTCCCATTATGCACCAAAGCTATTTCACCTAAACCATAACGAGCAAAAATAGGCTGACAATCACCATTAGATTCCGCTCCAGCCGTAGCATAGCGATTATGTCCTACTGCATTATTGCCTTTTAGTTTTTCAAGCTTTGATTTTGTAAAAACTTTTGTTACAAGTCCTTGCCCTTTTTGAGTTGTAATATTTTTGCCATTACTAAGAGCTATGCCACTTGCCTCCTGTCCTCTGTGCTGCATTGCAAAAAGAGCATAATAAGCCATGAGAGCCGCCTCATCGCAGTTAAATACACCAACAACAGCACATTCCTCATTCCAGTATTTATCCATATCAAGCCTTGGGTTAAAAATAAGCAAGATTGTATCATAATGTTTTTAAGCTACAATAACGATATAAAAAATATCAAAAGGCTTTATATGTATCGCATTGCATTGTTACTTTTTTTCAGTTTTCATATTCTTTTTGCTAGTGAAGCTCAACAGAAAAAATATAATCTCGATAAAACTTGGAAAAACATAACAGCAAGCGAGGCATTAAAAAGCAATGAAAAAAAACTAGAAGCATATTACTATCAAGTTGATAAACAATCTCGTGAGAGAAACTTTGTCCGCTTTAATGGTAAAAAAATTATCTCACATTCTGCTTTTAGTCAAATGAGTTTGGGGCAAATGCACGGCTATCACACTTATGTTATATTATCTATGTTTTATATACAATGGGTAAGCCCCCATAATCAGTTAGATGGTGTTAGCGTAGGTGGAATCTTGGCTGATGAGTTTGGTGATAAAAAAGCACAGGTGAGATACTTTAAATTCGCACAACGTTATTATAGTGCCTTGCATGAGATTGGAAAGGGTGGGAAGGTATTTTCCTATTGTGCTGCTCCATATCTTACAAGCTGCATTCTTATAGGAATTGATGAAGCTTGGTAGGCAAAAACTTTATTAGTGAATCTATGCTTTAATTTTATCTATAATTATTTCGTAAGGATTTATTTTTATGCAAAATATACAGACAAATGATAATAGAGCTATGCTTGAGCTTTTAGAACAACACAGCACAAAACAAAGATTCTATGGAAAATCTTATCCTAAGATTCCATTTTTATTTTCACACAATGCTCGTGATTTTATTGTAGAAGAGATTCCACTATATCCATTTAGCAACAATGGGGAACACAGAATCTTAAAAATTAGAAAAAAAAATATAAACACGCTAGAATGCATAAAGCTTATAGCAGAATCATTAAATATTAGTGAAAAACACATAGGATATGCGGGATTAAAAGACAAAAACGCCTTAACCTATCAATACATATCATTGCCAAATAAAGCCTTTTTAGCCTATAAACATAAAATACATGAAATACCGCAAATAAAAATTATAGAATCTTGCCTCCATGCAAATAAAATAAAAATAGGACATTTGCAAGGCAATCGATTTATGATACGACTAAAGAAAGTTACACAGCAAAGTTTTGAACGCATTCAAGAAGAAGCATTTGCAGCTCAACAATATGGTTTTCCAAACTTTTTTGGCTATCAGCGTTTTGGAAACTTTGGCGATAATTACATGAGGGCATTAGAAATTAAAAAACCGCCAAATAAACAAAACTCAATAGAGCAACTAATAGTATCTAGCTTGCAGAGTGCGTATTTTAATTTATGGCTTGAAGAGCGTTTAAAACTAAGTAATATTATAAATGGTTTCAACCCAAAAGATTCTATAAAAGCACTTGAGAGTGGCTATAATATTTCAATAGATAAAGAAATTATAAATATTTTACATAAAGTTGCTTTACCATTAACCCCGCTAATTGGCGATGTATGTATGCACTACCCACATGGAAGATTCTTTTATTTTGGAGATACAAGGCATTGTGAAACGCAAATAAAAGAGCAAAATATAACTCAAATTATATCAAAAGATATAGTTCGCTTGCGTGAAGGAGGTATTAGCATTACAGGATTGCTAAGTGGAATTGATTGCAATCAAGAAGCTATTCAAAATAAAGATTCTAAAGAGAAAAAAATTCACTTAAAACTAGCAAGAGAATCTGCCTTATGTATTGAAAAGAAGTTTTGCCAAAATATTATGGCACATGGCACAAGACGTTATGCGTGGGTATATCCTAGAGAATTAGAGCTAACTTATCATAAAGATCAAGCACATGTAGATATTAGCTTTATACTTCCAAGCGGTGCGTATGCTACAAACTTTTTATCTTATATTAAAAATGGCGATGTTCGGAATTTTGATTAAAATAGATTCCAACTAACTGCCACCAAGTAGCCAAAAGTGTTACTTTTTCTCACAGAGCAATGAATTATCTCGCATTTTTACAAAAAAAACGCTCTTAAGAAAACTCCCTATACAATTCCCACTATCCTAAGTAAATCCTTGTTACTAAAGAAAATAATAATCAATTTGTAACGCACTTAAAAACAAGAAATAAAATCTACAGAATCTAAAGAAATAGAATCTACACTAGATAAAGAATTAGACAATATACTAACACAAGATGAAAAAAAATGAAATAGAAAAAGCACAAAAAAGAATACAAAAGTATGAAAAAGAATTAGAGCCTAACGAAATACAAGAGAAGCTAAAAGAGCAATTAGAAATGTTTCTAGATAGAAAAAGAAGTGCAGAGGAATGTCTAAATAGCCCAATGCCAAGCCATATACCACTAGAGAATAGACCAGGTGTTATAAGAATGTGGGAACATGGGTTAGAGCTAGCAAATGAGGGAATACAAAAAGTAAAGAATGGGGAGAGAGAAAAGGAATTAATAGAATCTATAAACAAAGCTATTGAAGCAAAAAAAGAATTGGATAAAACAAATTATAGATAAGGCTAAAAAGCGTTCAAATGAAATAGATACTAAAAAGCCTAAAAGGCAAAGCATGACTAAGCTTGTAAAAGAAGCTAGGGAAAATCCACTAGAAGTATATCAAGCACAAGATAAAGAAACTAGAGAGACTGCTTAAGTATTTTACTGATAGGGTTAGAAAGGCAAAGAAAGATTCTAAGACATGGAATGATAATAGGCTTATAGTAAGTCAATTCGAACAAGTGGAATATAAAGAAGCCCTAGATAAAATTGAAAAAGATGAAACTAAAGACCTTAGTAAGCAAGAAGTGCAACAAAGCCAAGAATTAAGCAAAGAAGTAGAAACATTTACAGATAAAAAGGGTAATACACACAAACTAACCGAGCAAGTAGCTCAAAAGTGGAAAGAAACTTTAGGCTTAAGGCATTTAGATGATGATTATATACCACAACTTCCTCAAGAACTAAAAAAAGCAATAGGCAAAGACTTGATAGTTAAAAAAAAGTAGCTTGTATAAAATAATTTCGCAAAAGCGTGAGGAGCTTATCCCGCACATTAAAGACACACTAGAAAGCCCAGATGCGGTTATTAAAGACAGCGAAAACTCATTTTTAATTATCAAGCATTTAAAGGGATAGGATTATTTTGCAAATGTAAGCGTAGATAAGGGAGAGGCGTTAATCAGTATATCTAATGGAATTAAAGAAACAAACACAATTAAAAATAAGTTAAAAGCGGGAGCAGAAGTATTGTATCAATCCCCAAACGCCAATTCAAACTTGCAAACGCTTTTACAGACCTCGCTATATTCAGCCAACAGGATTGACACCCCAGATTCTACCACAAATCTACAAACAGGCGCGCCACTACACAAATGGCAAGAGGATTTAATCGCGCAGGGCAAAAGCGAGCGATATGTAAAAGACTTAGAAGCATGGCATAAAGATTCTAGCCCTATAACAAAAAACGAGGATGGCAGCCCTAAGGTGTTTTATCATGGCACTACTAAAAGCAAGATACTACACAACAATCCCAAAAACAAAAACGCTAAAAAAATAGAAGCTTTTGAAGTGTTTGAGACAAAACAAAATCATCAATCAAGCTTTACAATAGGTAGCTGGTTTAGTGATGATAAGGCTTTAGCAGAGGATTATAAGAGGGCAAGCGATGAGAGTGGTATATTGTATGAAGTGTATTTGAAAATAAAAAAACCCTTTATTATGAGCGACACGCTCACGCAAGAAAAGGAAAAGGAAATACAAAAGATTTTTAACTTACAAACAAAGGACATAGTGAAAGCAAATGCTGCTATGCCTCTTTTGAAAAGAGCAAAGAGCGAGCTAGAGTCTTGCGGGCTAAAGTTAAAAGAATTTTGGAGGGAGGAGCTATTTTTAGAACACAAAGAGAGCGGGGAGCTTTTTAGAATATTCCACGATGATTTACCTGCCTTGCAAGAACACTTAAACAACACCCCCGCGCTATTTGAAGCGACTAAATTGACAGAAAATATAAATCATTATAAAGAAAAAGGCTTTGAATTTATGGGGGAGCAATTAGAGCGTTTGTCGCAGCTCATGCCAAAGGGCGCGAAGCTTGATAATGTAATAGACCTCACACAGGATTATTATAAATGCTTTTTCAAAAACGAAACAGAGTTTTATATAATGAACGCCATAGAAAATAATGGGGGCGTGGAGCATGCCATAATGCAACACTATGGGTATGATAGGTGGGCGACACCACGACTCTATCCAATACAACAATTTTATAAAGAAGCAGGCTATGATGGCATACAATTTAATGAAAGAGAGTTTGTTGTATTTGATTCTAATCAGATTAAAAGCATAGATAATATAGGAAGCTATA
>X347_Brown_Bear__coassemble_1679_pt1 | contig 10596 bp, 7 predicted proteins | sample X347_Brown_Bear__metabat2_high_PE_010 | metagenome-assembled genome bin X347_Brown_Bear | reverse complement strand
ACTATTTTTGTTAAACTTTTACCTATCCCTGATAATTATAACGATAAAGCATCATAAAATTAATTGAAAGATTAAGTCAAAAAAAAGAGAAGACAGAAAACAAAAATAGCTCTTAGAGAAAAAAGCAATAACTGATATAAAACTACAAGCCCACAGAATAAAACAAGGTCAAATGCAGGTTTAGTAAAAGAAGTTATAATGAAAAAAAGATCATACAAAGCAAGATCTCAAAAAGGCTCTTGAGAATCTTAAATAAAAATGCTCAAACTAAAAAAGCAAATATATTATATATCTCCATTTATAAGAGATGAATAACATGTGAGTAAATTTAATGGCAAAGCAATTAGAAATTATCACGCTCATACTACTTTTAATAATCTATATCAAGAAACTAACAAAACTATTTTTTAGAGAATTATCAAAAAGCGATTTAATGAAAATCCAATCCCACAAATTTTAAAATGAAAAAAGTAGTTTTAACATAATTATTGAATTTAATAATGCCCTATTTAACGATATTTGAGAGTGTTACTTTTTTTGCGTAAAAAAGATAGTTAAACAAGTAATATAGTTAAACAAGGGAAACACACAAAATCCCAAGAAAAAACTCCAAAAAAGCAAAACTTTTCTCAAAAATCACAAATCAAACAATTTAATCTGAACAAATAAAAAATAACTTATTATTTATTTATAAGTGTGTTTGCTTTGCCCCAACACTTTTATTACTCCAAAAAAAGAAACTACAATGCTATCAAAAGTAGCTTAATAAAATAATTTCTGATGTAATTAATCATTGCAGAATCAAGCAATAAGGATTCTTTATGAAAACACAAGGAAAAACAAGAATTACTAAAAAAATGAAAAAATGGTAGTAACACAAGACAACAAATTTATCTATGCAAAATACAACATGAGTGCTAATGAAATGAAATTTTTCATGTGGATAGTAGGACAAATAAATAATCAAAAAGATCAACTCTTCCAAATATGCGAAGTGCCACTTAATCAAGTCATTGAGATATGGCAATGGAATAAGAATAGAGTATTGCAAATAGATTATGCATATATTAGAGAAATCTGCCATTCAATAAGTAAAAAAGTCTATATTGAAGACTTTAAATTGCTTGATGAAAAAACTATGAAAAAAGAATTGCTTTAAGATTATGCCACTTTTTCAATGGATTTCATACAAAGATGGAGAGAGTTGTGTAAGTTATAAACTCAATGATAGTTTAATGGAATATTTACTAGTTCTAAAACACAATTTCACACAAATTAAATTTAAAGATATACAACAAATGAAATCAGCTTATAGTATTCGAATTTATACTATGCTTGTCTCAGAATTAAAGCAAAATAGACAGAATCTAAAAATTAGTATTGCTGTATTGCAAAATATCCTAGAAGTACCAAAAAGCCTAGAAATATGGGATAATTTTAAACAAAAAGTTTTAAATCAAGCCACAAAAGATATTAATGATAAATCAAATATTATTCTACTAGAGATAAAAACTTTCAAAACTGGTATAAAAATCACAGAAATAGAATTTATCTTTGACTATAAAAATAACGACAAGCATATCCTAAGAGATAAAGCCAAACAAAAACATTTCAACGATAAATTCATAGAAGTGCTAGATACCTATTCAGGTAAAAGTTTCGTCTTTGAAAAACTAGTCGGTACATTCCAATACTATGGTTGGAAATATGCAAATGAATATATAAACCAAATTGTTGCTGTGTTTGAACGAATAAGTGATAAGAAGTTCTTTTACATTGCAGTAAAGAATTTCAAAAATGATATTAATATACTTGAGCAATGTAAAAATGAAGCAGAAGAACTCTTTTAGAACAATGTCAAATGCAAAATGATATTACTGCCTTTACACTATTTTTGCAAGAATGCCAAGCACAGAGTTTAGCATTAATTTCTAGTAAATAAAACTACATGTATAATACATAAAATATACTTTTATTATACATATATAATATTGTATATAGACCATTTATAACTATATTATATATGTGTATTATAGTGTTATATCTATTTTTTATATTGTTATTCACTATTTAATATTATTATATTAAGTAAATAATATAAAATAGGATTAGTGCATGATTATTTCGATTGTAAATAAAAAGGCGGTAGCGGTAAAACAACCCTAGCAGTTAATCTTGCTGCACGACTTGCAGAATATGGAGATAATGTTTTATTGGTGGATGCAGATCCATAAAAATCTAGTGAAGTGTTTTCAGATATGAGAAGTCAAGCTAACTTAGAGTCACTTTTTTCTAGTGTTTCAAAAACTGGTATAAGTCTAGGCGATGAGATTAAGCGTATGCGTAGCCACTTTGATAGCATTATAGTGGATACAGGTGGAAGAGATTCTAAGGATATGAGAAAGGCAATATTGGTTATCAGACATTATCATTATCCCTACAATTCCATCACAATATGATGTCAATGTGTTAGATCATATGTTAGAACTTTATGCTGAAGTAAAGGATTTAAACCCTAAGCTACTCTCGCTTATTTTGGTTAATCGTGTTTCACCTAATCCATTTCTTACAAAAGAACTGAGAAATCTTAAAGATTATATTCATGTTGCAAAACAAGAAATGTGCTTAGAATATATAAAAGTCTTAGAATCTAAAAACTAAACGCGTTCATCAAAAATATTGCCAACCATATCACGCATTTTCATCATAAGCTCAATTGCTTCTTTTGAAGGAATCTCTCGTATTATGCGATTTCCTGTTGCTTCACGAACAGTTACTACAAGTGCCTTAATATCATCATTGTAGGAAAAATCAATATTCGTATTAGCCTTACTCATTTCCTCTCTTAATTTGCGAGACAAATCAACCATTTGCTCCCTTAGCTGCGCTTCATCTTGCATATTACTTTTTAGTTGCTGCTCATATGCTTTTGCTGGAGTTTGCGATCTTCCTTGCTCGCTCCCTCCACTACTTAAAAAAGCCATAATTTGGTGTTGCAATGATGATAATGAACTTCCTTGTGTTTCCATCATAGCCTCCTTGACAAACAAAATACATTTACCTAAACTATCTATATTTTCTAGGAAAATTTAGTAATTATAGCAAACTATATGCAAACTGCAACTTTTCTTAGAAAAATTCCATAAAAAATTACATTGTTTTTAATAACTTTAATATATGTAAATTTATATAAATTTGTATTTTTATTATACACTATTGCATATTATTATATCTTTGCTATAATTTAGCCTCGCTAAAAAATAACAATGTAATTTAAAGGGTTATATAATGACAAATTTTTCTAAAATTGGCTTTATTATGGCAACTCTTGGTAGTTCCATAGGTTTAGGGCATATCTGGCGATTTCCTACAATGGCTGGAGAAAATGGCGGTGCTGCTTTTATTCTATTATTCATTGTCATTTCTGTGGCTGTTGGTGTATCTATGCTTATAGCTGAAATGCTAGTTGGAAATCGCACGCAAAAAAACGCACAAGACGCATTTTATGAGCTTGATGAGAGTTCTCATAAAAAATGGCATTGGGTAGGATTTACAATTATTGGTGGTCCAATTATTCTTACCTTTTATTGCGTTGTGCTAGGTTGGGTAGTGTATTATTTTGGCATGGTAAGCTTTCATTTGCCTCAAAATCTTGTTGATTCTAAAGCATTATTTGATAGTCTTACAAATAATTTTACGGCACAAATTATAAGTTTTGCAATCGTTGTGATTTTAACCGCATATTTTGTTTCAAAAGGAGTAAAAAGCGGTATTGAAAGGCTAAATTTTATACTTATGCCATTGCTTTTTATCATTTTCTTTGGTTTGCTGATTTATGCAATGACTTTAAAATCTTTTGGCACAAGCGTTTCCTTTATGTTTGCTCTAGATTTTTACAAAATCACGCCAAAAGTCCTTATAGACGCTATGGGGCAGGTATTTTTCTCTCTTTCTCTAGGGATAGGCATTATTGTTACTTATGCGGCTTTCACAGAAAAAAAGCAAAATCTTTTTAGTTCGGCTATGTGGGTGCTTATACCCGGAATTATTATTTCCATTGTAGCTGGACTTATGATATTTACTTTTGTGTTTGAGTATGGAAGTGAAGATGATGTTAAAGATGGGGTTGGACTTATATTCAAAGTGCTTCCTGTTTTATTTGGCAAAATGGGATCAATGGGTAGTTTAATTTGCGTATTATTTATGATTGGGCTAGGTTTTGCGGGACTTTCAAGCACAATTTCATTACTTGAGCCAGCGGTTAAATGGCTTGAGGATAAAACAAACAAAGATAGGGTAATGCTAACATGGGCTGTTAGCTTTGCAATATTTCTAGTAGGTTCTGTGCTTATCCTATCTTTAAGCGAAGAACATAAGGAATTAACAATTGCAGGAAAGAGTTTATTTTCTTGGATGGATTGGCTTAGTGCGAATATAATTATGACAATTGGCGGACTCTTGGCTACAATATTTGTGGGCTATGCAATAAAAACGGAGCATTTAAGGGAATGGACACAACATTACTTTACACCAATAATGTTTGGATTCTGGCTTTTTGCTATTAGAATCTTAGCTCCACTTATGGTTAGTGCTATCTTTATTTACAATATTTATGATTTAGCAAAACCAAAAAAAGAAGAACCGCAGCAAGTAGAGCAAAGCAAAATACAAAAACAAGAGGTAAAAAAATAGAATCTAAAAATGTATCGTGTTCGGGTTTTAAAACTACCTTTGTTATATCTTGCCTTTGAAAAAGATGAAACATATAGATTAGATTCTAAAAAATGTTTCACTGCATATAATGCGATAAATTTTAGATTCTAAAATAGATCTTTGCTATACTCGGAATGACAATTTTTGGAATCTAGAGTTTAATTAGAATCCAAATTATTTTAGAATCTAAAAACCAATCAGAATCCACCATTTCAGATTCTAAGTTTAATTTAGAAACTCATATAGATTCTAAAGCTATTTTAGAATTAACCACCTCTCTGTAATTGTGAGGCTTTGAAAAAGGCAAAGCAATCCATAGAAAATACAAATGGCATAACAAATTCTAAACCAGATTCTAAAAAATTAGTTTTAGAATCTAGCCCTTTAGATTCTATGTAATTTTTAAGAATCTCACACAGATTCTAAGCGTATTTTAGAATTTAGTTCAAAACTCTAAATTTGTTTTAGAATCTATCCATTCAAATTCTCACTAAAATTTAGAATCCACCGCTTTAAATTTCAAAAATATTTAAAAATCACTCCCTCCTTATCATTGCAAGTGTGCTACTCTTGCTAGCTCATAACAATAAATAAATCAGAATATATCCATTAAAGTTTCTAAAACTATTTTAGTTTTTAAAGCAATAGATTCTAAAAATAATGCCCTATTTGCCAGTTAAAAGAAAAAAATCTATATTATCCTAAACTATTAATATTTTTTATCATATAGTCCTTTAGAGGTTGAATGAAGTTTCATAAAATTTATGTTGAGATTACTGATATTTGTGGGCTTTCTTGCTCATTTTGCACGCCAAAGAAAGCTAAAAGAGGTGTAATGCCCCTCACACTTTTTAAAAATATTATAGAACAAATAGCAAATTATACAAAATTTATTAGCCTGCATGTATTGGGAGATCCACTTTGTGTTGAGAATCTTAATGAATATCTTGCCATTGGTTCTTACTATAATGTTAAATTTGATATTGTAAGTAGTGGGGCATTTTTACAGCAAAAGCATTTTCCTATACTTACACAAGATAGTATCCATCAAGTAAGCTTCTCTCTTGATGCCCTTTTTAATCATAGTCATTTAAATAAAGAAATACATAAATATTTTGATAGAATCATAGATTTTTACATGTATGCAAATGCCAATTATCCAAAACTTTATATTAATTTGCGACTTTTTGGCAATAATGATTACACATATTTACTAGAAAGATTCCCAAATGCAATTATGCAAACAGAAAAAAGGCGACTTCGTCTAGCAAAAAACTTTTTCTTACGCTTTCATAAGCCTTTTATATGGCATGCAACACAAAAACACCATAACCTAAAATCCTCCTTTTTAGATTCCATAAATCAATCCTTGCATAAAGATAAACCTAGCAATGACAAGCTTTTAGAAACCAAATCAATTATGTCGCAAATGCAAAATCACCCAAAGCCAAATAAGCCTTATTGTTTTGGATCAGTAAAACAATTAGCCATTCTTGCAAATGGGATTGTTGTGCCATGCTGCATTGATGCAAATGGAAGCATGCCGCTTGGAAATCTATGCGTGCAAGATTTTGAAAGCATTCTTAAATCCAAGCCTATGAAAACCATGCAAAAAGCCCAGCATACGCATAAAAATCTCCCAAATTTATGCAGCACTTGCACATTTCGCGGTGTTTAAATAGGCTAAGTTTTATAATGCAAAAAGAGTTAGTATATATTTTTATGCTATAATTTGCACTTATTTTTAGCAAAGAAGGTATATAATGAAACTTAGGGTTATGACGATACAAGATTATGATGGGGTGTTGGCATTGTGGCAAGGAATCGATGGATTTTATATCCGTGGAATTGATGATTCTTATGAAGGCATGCAAAAATTCCTTATAAAAAATCCAAAAACAAATGTGGTAGCAATTTGTAACAATAATATCGTTGGTAGTATATTGTGTGGGTATGATGGTCGATGTGCGTATCTATATCATGTTTGTGTGCAAAAAGAATATAGGCATAAGCAAATAGGAAAATGTATGGTGGATTTTGTTAAAGATAGATTGCAAGAGGAGGGGGCAACGCATATTAATTTAGTTGCTTTCAAAAATAATTCTCTTGGCAATTTATTTTGGCAGGAGCTTGGCTGGCAACTTAAAGACACACTAAATCTTTATGAATGTATTTTAGATTCTGCAAATACTCGCACCTTAAATAAAAGTGGCACTTAGTTTCATAGCAGTCATTATAGCTTCATTAATAATGGACTAAATATTAAACTAATATTTACATTTAGTAACACAACAACTAATCACCCTATCCCCATATAAAACGCACAAGTATAAAGCATTTTTATAATCTCTTATTTTAATCTTAAAGGGTTACATATTTTATTTTAAAGTATTTATGAGCAAAAAAATATCAGTATATTGATAGATGAGAAATATTAAATTAATTATCATAAAGAAAATCTCTAATAGCACATAATGGAATCTTATTATAATATTTATGCAAAACATAAAATTCTATTTATAACTTTTAGTTTTTATTAAGCTCTATAAACTTATAATAGTAAAAGGTCTTAAACTAATATTTTCATTTTTATAAAAGGAGTTAGAATGTCCTACGCAAGCAATGTTTTAGCCAAACTCAAAGAGCAGTATCCCTCCCAGATTCTCTTTCATCAGGCGGTGGCAGAGGTGTTTGAATCCCTAGAGCCAGCCCTACAAAAAGATAAAAAATACGAGGATTACGCGATTTTGGAGCGGCTCACCATCCCCGATAGAGAGCTGCATTTCCGCGTGAGCTGGGTAGATGACAAGGGCAAGATTCAGACTAATCGCGCCTATCGCATAGAGTTTAATGCCGCCATTGGTCCCTACAAGGGCGGGCTACGCTTCCACCCCAGCGTGAATGAGGGTGTGATTAAATTCCTAGGCTTTGAGCAGATTCTCAAAAATTCGCTCACAACGCTTGCTATGGGCGGCGGCAAGGGCGGTAGCGACTTTGACCCTAAGGGGAAGAGCGAGGGTGAGATTATGCGTTTTTGCCAAGCCTTTATGAATGAGCTATACCGCCATATCGGCGCGACTACCGATGTCCCCGCGGGCGATATAGGCGTGGGCGGCAGGGAGATAGGCTATCTCTTTGGGCAGTATAGGAAGCTTACAAACTGCTTTGAGGGGGTATTCACAGGGAAGGCTATCCCCTGGGGCGGCAGCCTCGTGCGCACGGAGGCTACGGGCTATGGGTGCGTGTATTTCGCCGAGGAAATGCTAAAAGCTCGCGGAGAAAGTCTCGCTGGCAAGGTATGTAGCGTTTCGGGAGCGGGGAATGTCGCCATCTACACGATAGAAAAGCTCTATCAGCTCGGCGCAAAGCCCGTAACTGCGAGCGATTCACGCGGTATGGTGTATGACAAAGAGGGCATAGATTTAGCCCTGCTTAAAGAGATAAAAGAAGTGCGCCGCGCCTCACTTGAGGAATACGCCAAAGCGCGCCCGCAGGCAAGCTATACGCCTGTGAGTGCCTACCCTGCGGATAGTAATCCCGTGTGGGCTGTGCCTTGTTTTGCGGCATTCCCCAGCGCGACACAAAATGAGCTAAATGGCAAGGACGCACAGAATCTGCTCGCAAATGGCTGTAAGTGCGTGAGTGAGGGCGCAAATATGCCATCCACCATAGAAGCCGTGCATCAGTTCATCAACGCCAAAATCTGCTATGGACCGGGCAAGGCGGCAAATGCCGGCGGCGTGGCGGTGAGCGGGCTTGAAATGGCGCAAAATGCGAGTATGAATGCGTGGAGCTTTGAGGTGGTGGATTCTCATCTTCATAAGATTATGGAGAGTATTTTTACTAGCGCAAGCGAGACGGCAAAGGAGTTTGGTGAGCCGACAAACCTCGTGCTAGGGGCAAACATCGCTGGATTCCGCAAGGTCGCGGGTGCGATGATAGACCAAGGGGTGATTTAGGGCTTAACAAGCGTGCTTAGAATCTAGGCTTTAAGATTCTAAGACAAGCCTCCACGCTTAAAAGATTCTTAGGGCAAGATTCTAAGCGCAAAACTTCCACTCACGCTCTTTAAAGATTCTAAAGTAAGATTGTGCGACTACAAAGATTTTTAAGGTGAGATTCTAGGCTCAAGCTAGATTCTCACCTCGCAGATTCTAAGCTAGAAGGCAAGATTCTTTAGCATATAAGCCCACGCGCTAGGATTCTAAATGGATTCTAAAACCCCACAGATTCTTAGAATCTAGGGGCTTTGCTCTGTCAAGGAGGGGCTAGCCAATGCAAAAGACGAGTAAATTTGACTTTAAAAAGGCATTGAAAGACTGCTATGGGGCAAAGCCCACGCCCTCACTTATCCGCGTGCCGCCACTCTTGTTCCTTGCCATAGAAGGAAGTGGGAATCCAAACGAGCCAAATGGCGACTATCAGGCAGCCCTAAAGGCTTTATACACCCTCTCTTATAGCATTAAAATGAGTCCAAAGACTAAGGCTCTAAAAGATTATACGGACTATGTCGTGCCGCCGCTTGAAGGGCTGTGGTGGAGTAAAAATCCGCTTGAAAAAGAGCATTTCAAGTGGCAGATGATGATAGCCCAGCCACACTTTGTAAGCCACGAGGTGCTTCAAAATGCGAGTGAGGAAGCAGCAAGGAAAAAGGGGCTAGATTCTCACTCTGTGCGGCTTCTTAGCTTTGAGGAGGGGCTATGCGTGCAGATACTGCATTGCGGCTCTTATGATGATGAGCCACAAAGCGTGGCAAAGCTAGAGGAGTTTATGGCGCGCAACGCCCTTGTAAGCGATATGGGCAGCACTCTAGGAGAGCGCACCCACCACGAAATCTACCTAAGCAACCCAAACAAAACACCCCCGCACAAGCTCAAAACCATACTACGCATCCCTGTGAGGCAGCGCGACTAGCGCGTAAGCCTAGAATCTGCGGGGATTTATGGCGTATGACTTGGCGCGATGGGCTAAGGACTGCCTACTAAACCCCTTGTCAATGGCAACTTCAAGCCCCCGCATAAATACTCGCTCACCCAATGCTATCGCACTCCTCCATAGCCCACACCTACCCAAATGTTACCTTTTGGTAGTCCCCAATGCGTATTTTCAAAAAATCACGCCACGATATAAACAAATCGTTTTTTTTGTTATGCTGGCTTCTCATTTTAGCACAAGGAGCAAGTAATGAATTGTATCAAGCATAATGATGTAGTGGCTGTCGGGTCGTGCGGCAAGTGTAACTCGGGGCTGTGCGCGATACGGGGCGCGTGAGTGTGGAGAAGCTCCTTAGCGTGATAGAAGAGGTAAAGAAGCTAGAATCTAGCAGGAGCGTGGAAATCGTGGGCTTTAGCGTGTGCGAGCATTTGCCTAGAGAGCTTATCAAGCTTAGAAATATCTTAAATCAACTTCCTTTAATGGGCTAAGGGGCGGAGATGAAAATAGTGCGTGGATTTGGGTTTAAGGCTGGGGATTGCGGGGCTTTGGATACTATAGTTTCTAGGGATACTCAAGATTCTAAAGATTCTAAAGATTCTAAAAGCGGCACGCTCGCACTAATAGAAAGGCCCCTGCGTGCTTTGGAGCAAGGCGAAGTGCTGCTGCGTAACCTTGCTTGCGCGCTAAACCCCGTGGATTACAAGCTGCTAGATTTCTTTGGTGCGGCACAAGAAGGGCAGATAATGGGGCTAGATGGCGTGGGCGTGGTGATGGAATCTAGGAGCGAGGCGGTGGAGCTAGTAGGGATCTATGCGTATCACGCGGATTTGCGGGGTGATGGGAGTTTTGGGGATTTGACGATATTGCCTGAAAAGGCATTACTACCTTTAGATGGGCATTCAGCTTTGAGCGATAAATCGGGGATTTGCAAGTGTGGATTTGTGGCTT
>X347_Brown_Bear__coassemble_1666_pt1 | contig 10982 bp, 11 predicted proteins | sample X347_Brown_Bear__metabat2_high_PE_010 | metagenome-assembled genome bin X347_Brown_Bear | reverse complement strand
TAACCTTTTTAGATTAAACCAAAAAATTTATAAATCATTCAAGTAAAAAAGCCTTATAAATGTGCTTGTTTATGTGTGTTAAAAATATAGATTTTATTTAAAAGCCTATATTTATGTAATTATTTATATACCTAAGGTTTAGCCTTTGATTTGTATTTTTGTCTTGGCAAGCTATCAATAAACTTTATATTTTTATCTTGTATTTTATTTATGATTATTTTCTTGCTCTTTTTATATAAATTAGTTTATAATTTACCTATTTTTTTCATATTTAAAAATGCTAATTTTCTTGTGATACTTCTGTGAAAACCTGTGTTAAATCAAAATACTGCAAAGCTGCCATAATATCTACAAACTGCTGCACATTGGCGTCTCTATCGGCTTTTATAATAATATTTGTATCAGTTTCTATACTTCGCAAGTATCCATATAGGGAGACTTTATCTACTGGCTGACTATTTACATATATTTTGCCATCTTTATCAAGAGCAATGTGAATGCGTTTTTGTTCTATGCTATTTTGCGCCCCTTCATCAACCTTTGGAATCTGTATTGGAAGTTGTGAGGAAACGCTAAATGAGGCAGACATAAGCACAATTACAAGCAAAACCAACATAATATCTATAAAAGGCACAAGATTTAGTGAATCTATTTTTTTCATATCATATCCTTTAAGATTCTATATTATTTGTGGGGGTATCTTTTAGCTGGGTGATTTTAGATTCTGTATTAGAAATAGAATCTTGCTTTAGATTGTCTGTTTTTAATCTAGGGGCTTTATGTATGCGATCTTTTAGATTTTCTTCTTTATCATAGCTATATGGCTTTGGTCGCTTATCCTCTGTGAGTTTATTTCTTGTTGTATCCTCACGATAGTCAAGACGCGGATTATGCTTGCCTTTTTCACTAGGATTAGTAAAAATATCCCAATTTGTCAGAATCACTTCTGCCTTTCGCAATAAAAGATTATAAAAAACAATGCTAGGTATTGCTACAATAAGTCCTAATGCAGTTGCACGCAATGCCATAGCAAGTCCCACCATAATGCCACGCGTATCTAACATTGTATTTGCTCCAATGCTAGAAAATGTAAGCATAATGCCAATAACCGTGCCTAAAAGCCCAACATAAGGCGCATTAGAACCAATTGTTGCTATAAGTGTTAGCCTCTTATGTAAATCAAGCTCTAACTCCCGACTATCCTCATAATCATCAAGCCGAATGATTGAATAAAACCATAGCCTCTCAATCCCAATAGCAATAACAAGCAAACTTAAAAATACAAGAAACCCAAAGATTCCATAATCTACATACATCGCATAGGTAGAAATTTTTTCCATGATAACCCTTTATTTTGTGAATTTAGTATGAGTGATTTTTCATATTTGCACGTGCTTCTCTATCAAGCTCCTTACGCTTGATTGTCTCGCGTTTATCATATTCTTTTTTACCCTTTGCAAGAGCTATAAGCATTTTTGCATAGCCTTTTTTATTAAAATGCACTTGCAATGGCACGATAGATAAGCCCTTTTGACTAACCTGCCCAAAAAGCTTATCAATTTGCTTGCGGTGTAAAAGCAGCTTTCTTGCTCGTTTTTCATCGGGCTTAAAATATGGATTTGTTGTATGGTGATAGGTTAAGTGCATGCCAAAGACAAATGCTTCATTATTTATAATACGCACAAAGCTATCTTTTAGATTTGCCCTGCCATTACGCAAGGATTTAACTTCGCTTCCAGCTAGCACAAGCCCTGCTTCAATCTGCTCTAGTATAAAGTAATCGTGATAAGCCTTTTTATTTCGTATAACGCTACTCATATTATTTCCTCTTTTTAGCCTTAATCTTATTTGCAAATGCAAAATTTTTAAATCTAGATTCTATATTTCAATACAAAAAGCCAAAGAGCCATAAAGGTATTTTATTCCATTGCCTTTAGCTATATTATAAATCCTTATAGGTATAGTTGTCTATGTTCATTTACAATTATAGCTTAAATATAATGTTATTTTGTATGTGATATTTAAGTATGATTTATTATAAATAGTGATAAATCATTTAATTAATTATAATTTATGTTTATTTATGATTGATTTATGATAAATTAATGCTAGATTCTAATATGTCATTAAGCATATCTTCCCTATCTTGCTTTTAGAATCATAAGTAATAGGGCTAATATTTTATTACTACTCGTTTAAAAACTCATCAAATTTATCAATGAAACTTTCGCTTTTGCTTATATCTTTATCTAAGAAAAATGGTAAAGATTTTATTGTTAATGTTGTATTTGTTTCTATATTAATTTTTTTACCTTTTAGTATTTCTAAAAATTTCTCTTTCCAGATATCTTTACCTTCTGCTAAATGCTGCCCCTTTGTTTCTATAAAACATTGAATGCTTAAAAAATTATCATTCTTTTCGCCCAATCTTTTACCAAAGAAAATAAAATCAGGCTCAAAACCCATTCCATAAGTTACTTCATCTTTACGATTATCATAAATTTTAAATTCATCAAATCCTTCATTTCGCACAATAAACCATTTAGAAAATATCTTATCAATATCATCTTTTTACTCTCTATAAATGTCAAAAAATCTTCTTCTAGCACACTATCATAGCAAAAAGTCTTATGATATAGCCAAGTGAATCTAGAATCTTTAAATTTATCATCATTTTTAAATATAAATGTTCTTAATGCCTCTATTCTAGCAAGCTCGTCTGTTCGTAGTGCTTCTATCCCGTCATTCACACACTTCACTAATTTTTTCGCATAGTTGTGCGTATTTTATTTCATCTTTTACCTTGTAGTTATCGCTATAATACTCCTAATCTAAAAGCCCTGCTTATTCTCCAATCCATAAAGCCTCTTTATTTTTCTCTATATCATCACTTATACCCATACATTTATTGAAATGAGATGATTTCTCTTCATCTGATCTATATTCAATGCCTTCAAGCATAAACTCTTTTAAACTTTTCTTTCGTTTCTGCTTCAAGTCGCTCTGCTTCGGCTTGAGCCTCAATCTGCCTTTGAAATCCAAGCCCAAGTAGATTAATCACTAAACCCAAAACCGCAGATTTTTCACTGATTACAACAACTTTTGCCATTAGGCTTTCTCCACTTTTGCTATTTCTTTTGCATTCCTTATCATAATGCTAATGGGCACAAGAAAAAAGTCAATAAACACCCATATTGAATATACGATTGGAAAAGCTATAGAAAACACACCAATACCAGCAAGCGCATTGCCCATACCGCCGCCTGCAATCAGCCCCAAAAAAGTGCATAACCTCCAAAAAAATCAAAACAACAATCCCAATAGAACCCATAAAAAGCTTTATAAAACCAAGTATAATATCGCCTTTATAGAATCTATCCACACCTATATAGCCCAAAGCCCCGAAACTAAAGACATACATCAAAATGACTACAATTGCACTTTTTTGCCGCACAACAACCACTTGACTTTCATTTTTAGTCTGTGAAACAGCAGACCCTTTATTTTCCATATTTGCCTTTTTAAGTATAAATTTTGCATAAACGCAAGTTCGCACTTTACAAAAAAACAAATAGTAAATAAACTAAAAAATATAAAACAATTTAGGAGCAGAATGCACTTAGAATGAATAGCGAGATTCTGAATCTACTTTTAATTCTAGGTTGATGTGTGGGTAAAATATGTTTGTCGTAATGAGCTAGATTCTAAAGCTATATGCCTAAAATTAAATGGGTGTAAAAATATATTTTAGAATCTAGCTTAGATTTAATTGTGTTGTCTTTTCTATGGATTGCCACGCTCGCTTACTCTCGCTCGCAATGACTAGATTTTAGATTCTATCTTAGATCCTATTGCGTTTGCTTTTTTCTATGGATTGCCACGCCTTGCTAGCAAGGCTAGCAATTACGGAGGGAGTAGATTCTGAATTTGCTTGAGATTTTAGAATCTAGCCTATATTTTCTCTATATTAGAAATGGTAATTCTTAGAATCTATTTTTAATATTTAGATTCTAAAAAACGCATAATAATGGCACAATAAGTAGAGTAACTTACATATTATATAAGATTACATATTTTTATTTTATAATTAGATTTGTAAAAAGAAAAAAGGTTTTATATGAATACAAAATATATTTTTGTTACAGGTGGGGTGTTAAGCTCGCTTGGCAAGGGAATCTCATCATCATCTATTGGAACATTGTTAAAACATGCGGGGTTTTCGGTATCGATTCTAAAAATTGATCCATACATAAATGTAGATCCTGGCACAATGAGTCCTCTTGAGCATGGAGAAGTATTTGTTACTGCCGATGGAGCAGAAACAGATTTAGATATTGGTCATTATGAACGTTTTTTAAACACAAGTTTTTCTCGCAATAATAATTTTACAACCGGGCAAATATATCTATCTGTAATTGATAAAGAGAGAAAGGGCGAATATCTAGGCAAAACAATACAAATTGTGCCGCATATTACAGATGAGATTAAAAAGCGAATTATGCGCGCGGGAAAAGGCTTTGATGTGCTTATTGTGGAGCTTGGTGGAACGGTAGGTGATATTGAAGGTATGCCGTATTTAGAAGCCATGCGGCAAATAAAGCATGAAAATGGGATACATAATGTCTTAAGCATACATGTAACACTTGTGCCTTATATACGTGCAGCAGATGAGTTAAAAACAAAACCTACTCAACATAGCGTGCAGGAGTTAAGACGCATAGGCATTAGTCCGCAAATTATTATAGCTCGCTCTGAAGTCCCACTCTCAAAAGATACAAAGCAAAAAATCGCACTAGCATGTGATGTGGATACTGATAGCGTAATTAGCGCAGAAGATGCAAATACTATTTATAAATGTCCCATAAATTTTATGAGCGATGGAATCTTGGCTCCTCTATCACGCATTTTGCAACTACAAATTACTCCTGATATGCGTGAGTGGGATTTGCTTGTTAAAAAGATTCTATCTCCTACAAAGCAAATTCGCATAGGCTTTGTAGGTAAATATCTATCACTAAAAGAATCTTATAAATCCTTACTTGAAGCTCTGGTGCATGCTGGGGCAAATCTTGATACAAAAGTTGAGATTGATTTTTTAGATTCTGAAAATATTATAGAAAAAGATTTACAGAATCTTGATGGCATATTAGTGCCTGGTGGCTTTGGGGAAAGAGGCATTCAGGGTAAAATTTTTGCTATTAAATATGCGCGTGAAAATAATATACCATTTCTTGGAATCTGTCTTGGCATGCAGCTAGCTCTTATCGAGTTTGCACGCAATGTTTTAGGGCTAGAAGATTCTAACTCTAGCGAATTTGATAAAGATTGTAAAAATCCAATTATATATATGATTGAAGATTTTATGGATACTCAAGGCAATAAGCAAGTAAGGACGCATAATTCACCACTTGGCGGCACAATGAGACTAGGTGAATATGAATGTTATTTAAAACCAGAAACAAAGATAGCAAAAGCTTATAATAATGCTAAAGTTATACGAGAGAGACATAGGCATAGATATGAGGCAAATCCAAAATATAGACCACTATTTGAAGAGCAAGGCTTGCTTATTAGTGGTGAGTGTAATGGATTGATTGAGACAATAGAGCTAAAAGATCATAGGTTTTTTGTTGGAGTGCAGTTTCACCCAGAATTTACTTCAAGACTACAAAATCCAAATGCAATTATTGTTGCTTTCGTGCAGCAGGCATTAGCATATCGCAAATAGAGTAAAATATGCCCCATTGCACTATGGATAAAAATAAGCAAGCTTTTTATGCTATGAAAAATAGTTTGCAAACTTTTACACATATTGATGAAATAGCAAATATTTTGGATATGCGTTTTAAAGATTTTGCATTTCATGCACTAAAGGATATTCCACACCCAAAAGAGTTGCATAATAACATGGAGGCAAGCCTTTTAGTGTGTCAAAGCATATTACATAATAAGAAAATTGTAATTGTTGGAGATTATGATACTGATGGTGTATGTGCGACTTGCATTATGCTTGATTTTTTTGAGCAGCTATCATACACTAATGTCGCATATGCGATACCAAATCGTTTTATACATGGCTATGGATTTAGTAAAAAGTTATTTCATGAGATTTTGCAAAATCACCCTGATGTAAGTGTTATTATAACGGTTGATAATGGGGTAAGTAGCTTTGAGGCTGGAGATTTATGCAAAGAACATAATATACATTTCATTATTACAGATCATCACACACTAGAAGTTGATAGCAATAAAAATTCAAAGATTCCCACTTGCGATTTTATTATAAATCCACAACAAAAAGATTGCAACTTTCCGTATAAAGATATATGCGGGAGTTTAGTTGCATGGTATTTTTGCTGTGCTATAAAAATTAATATGCAAATGATTTGTAATGATACAAAAGATATGCAAGAGTCAAAAATAAGTAACATATATATGACTAACTTATCGCAAATTAGAATGGAATCTTTTTTACTTCTTGTAGGCATTGCAATTATTGCTGATGTTATGCCGCTTAATGCCATTAATCACACAATTTGTAAATATGCACTAAAACACATTCCAAGAAGCAATAGATATGCTTTTCAAGTATTTATGGAGTATTTAAAATGCAGTATTGATTCTCAAGTGCTTGGGTTTAGAATCATTCCACTTTTAAATGCGGCAGGCAGAATGAGTGATGGGAAGATTGCCCTTGATTTTTTACGCGCAGATTCTATGCAAGCTGCAAGATATTGTTTTAAACAATTAAAAGCACTAAACATGCAAAGAAAGCATTTGCAAGATGAGGTAACAAACAAGGCATTTCACGCTATTACTCAAATACAACAAAATGAAAATATGCTCTGTGCGGTGGGTGATAATTGGCATGAAGGCGTGCTTGGCATTGTAGCTGGAAAAATGGCTGATGAGTTTCAAAAGCCATGTTTTGTTTTGACAAATATTAATGGCGTTTGTAAGGGGAGTGGTAGGAGTTGTGGCGATGTTGATTTAATTGCAAGTATGCAAAAGATAGGACATTTAATGCAACGTTATGGCGGACATGTTGGTGCAGTTGGGTTGGAAATTAAGGATTGCGATATAGAATCTTTTATTAGGACTTTTGAGCCAATTTTATATAATGGAGAAAAAAAAGAGAGTGTTTTGGGTGTTTTGCAACCACATTTAATTACACATGAGCTTTTAGGCTATATTACTTGCTTTGAGCCTTATGGTAATGGGAATCCATTGCCAAAATTTTTTATTGAAATGCCAATACTTGAATGTCGCAAAACAGGGCAAGGGTTTATTGAGTTTCACTTGCAGCTATCAACAAATAGAAGCATTAAGGGAATGTTTTTTAATCCAAGATACGCACAGCATAATTTTTGTATCGGTGATACCTTGCAATTTCGTGCCACAATAGGACTTGATTCCCAGCCGCAGTATAATGTGTATAATGCAAATATCCAATCACAATGCAATGCTTCAAGTTCAAATAAAGATATTATGCTTATAATTGATAAAATCTATGGGCTTCAAGACAATCCTATATAATATACCAAATGCCATAAAAGCAACGCATTTTTTATTGCAATGTGGTTATAGCAAACAGGCTACACAAAAGCTACTTGACAAAAAACGCGTAAGACAAAATAATACTATTATAAAGAAAAGCGATATATTGCTGCATGGCGTAGTTGAGATTTTAAGCTTTATCCCAGATGATATGGGACTTATGCCATTTTTTGCATGTTTGCCACCCACTCATGCAATGGCTAGAAAAGATTCTAATATGGAAGTTGTAATAACAGGGGATTTGCCTCATTTTTGCGTTTTTAATAAACCAGCAAAGTTTTTAACACATCCTAAGAATCTTTCAGATTCTAATAGTATGCTTGATGCCTTGCGTTACCATTTTGGCAGAGATTGCAATCCATGCCATAGGCTTGATTATGAAACAAGCGGACTTTTGCTTTGTGCTATTGATAGAAAAAGTGAAATAATGCTTAAAAATTTATTTTTAGAACGCAAAGTAAAAAAGAGCTATCTTGCAATAGTGCGTGGAGCAGTTACAAAACCAATGTATATAGAATCAGATATTACTTTTGCAAAAGATTTTGGAAATCTCTGTATTCAAGGAGTAGCAAGCAATCTTAAAACCCATATAATTAAAGAGGAACAAATAGATTCTATAATAAATAATTTTTCACATAAAAAGACAAATAAAGCTGCAAGCATTATGAAACCATTGCAAATATTTAAAAACTCAAATGCTTTGTTTAACTATCTTGCTAACAATAGCCATTTTTTACCATTGCAATATCACAATTATATGCAAAATACTATTAAAATACAAAATGCAAATAATATTTTACAGAACATAGATTTTTGGGATATTAAGAAAAAAGTTAAATATTATAGTTTTTGGCTATCTATGTTAAGAAGTAATTGCTATTTAGATTCTATGAAAAAACATCATAAAAGCATAAAATTTAATAACACATCATTGCCAATAAATAAAAAATATGGCGAGCAGTTTAGCCTTGTAGAACTTATGCCTCTTAGTGGCAAAACTCATCAATTGCGTATTCATACTGCAAGCATACAGCATGAAATTTTAGGAGATACTCTTTATGGACTGCATTCGGTTTTTGCAAGCTTTTTTCTTGATATACAAAGCAAAAAAGCAAAACACAAGTTTAATTCATACTTATGCAATACCATATCTAGTTTGCATACAAATAATATGGAACAACCTTATGTAATCTATAATTATAAGAGAGAGAAAAATATCACACAAAAAACGCTTTATTTAATACATAAAAGACATTTCTTTAAAAAAGATTCTATAAATAAAAATAGCCACAATAAAGAATGTGAGTTTATGCCAGCATTTAGCCTTAGCAAGATTCTTATCCCTTGCTTTTTCTCACATAATCCACTTGATACAAAAGAGGAAAATATTTTTTTCACATTTTTGCTTTTTTATTATGGATTGCCTAATATGCAAGAGCAAATCCTGCAAGACATGAGGCTTTATTATTGTAATTCAGAGAGATTATTGCTGCATGCTTTTAAACTTCAATTTCTAGATAAAAGCTTTATTTGCCCTTAGATAATCTTGTAAATTTGCATTAAAAACAAAATGGCTACTTTAGAATCTTGCATTATCCCTTAACATCTAGCAAGTGAGTTTCTGGACGCATAAGCATTTCATCTTCTGTAATAATGCGTTCATCTTTCTTTTTCTTTGTCGTTGAGACTGCATTTTCCATTTGCTCTTGAAAATCTTGCTTTTGCTCATCTTGTTTTTCTTCTTGTTCTTCAAACTCTCTTTTGCCGCTACCCTCTCTATCATTTACCTTATTTAGCTCTTCTGTTGGACGCACTTCCTCTACTTTTTGCATTTGCTCGTGAAATACAGCATGATTAATGGGAGTTTGGTGCGGCATATTGTTTGCGTGCATGGCTGAAGTTGCACTGCTTGCTTGATTAATATAGGTCATATTTCCGATAGTATTTAAAGCCATAATAACTACTCCTTAATGCAATTGTAAATGTAGCTTGCTCTCTTTTGCATACACTACATGTGCGCCTTGCGTGAGTTTCACAAACCTACGCTTTGTATAGTCTATCACAACTTTGTTATCTTTTATACCACAAAGTTTAGCAAGCAATATTCCTGCATATCTTAGAACTTCTTCGCTAACACGACTTGCATGAATAATTAAATGCGATGAGGGGATATTACATATATGTAGCCATAAAAAATCAGCCTTGCAATCTTGCAAAAGCCTTATATTCTCACGCTCATTTCTGCCCATGCTTATGCGGATTCCATCGATATAAAAGCTCGCATAATGTGCTTTTTGCTCTTTTTTTATAATTTGTTTTTTAGGCATAAGCATGCTTAGTTCTTCATTTGTTGCATGTTTGGCAAAATCTATTTGATTATCTAAGAAAGTTATTTTTGATTCTAAGTTTTCTTTTTGCATGTGAATATTTGCTATTTTTTGTTTTATTTTTTTTACCTGCTTAAAAAGCTTATCACTTGCCATGCTTGGCTTATGTGTAATTGGTATTTCATAAGTAACATTATCAACTTGAATATTTCTAGCATAGCTTGGGATAGAATCAAGATGTGTTAATATGTAGTTTGCAAGCATAAATTGCGTGTCTTTTGTGGTATTTAGCGTTTCAATATCTGGTAAATCATTAAGTAGTTTTACAAGTTTTGCTTTTTTAGATTCTAAACTATATAGCACTTTGCTGCGTTTTTGTTCTAATAATGCTGTTTGCAAATTCTTGTATGTTTGTTGCAATGTAGCAAGCGTAGCCTCAGTGCTATTTGTTGTTAATGTTTTTATAAAGCTTGGTTGCTCTAGAGGAATTAATACTGCTTTAGGAAGTATTGCTCTGGTTGCAGAATCATAGAATCTTAATGCAGATATTATTCTGTCTTCTTGAGCTATGATTGCATTAGTATTGCGATTAATTAGCTCTATTTGAAAGAGTGTTGTCATGCTTTTATATGAGTTTTTGTAAATGCAATAAAGCTTTAGAATCTTATTCATACCATCAAGTTTGCAATCTAAAATATTTGCTTTGTAAAGATATTTACTCATGGCTATATCAAATGGCGCATTATAATGTTTTGCTTTTAATGAATTTGTATTGCTATAAATATTTGGATTTCCTTTATTAAGATCAAGAAAATAATCAATATTATCAAGTCTAATATGTATAACATTGTCATTTATACGAGCTATATATGTAATTATTTTATGTGTGGAAAATAAATGTGCTATATCGTGTAGCTGCTGGAGATACATATATTATCCTTAATTTATTTTTGCGATAAATCAGCTAAATCTAGATTCTATAAAATGCACCACAAACTCTGCCCCACCCAAAGTGGTAGAGATTCTAAAATCATTTCAGAATTAACCAACTCCGTCATGAGCTAGATTTTGCGTTAGCAAAATCGTGGCAATCCACAG
>X347_Brown_Bear__coassemble_1657_pt1 | contig 11146 bp, 11 predicted proteins | sample X347_Brown_Bear__metabat2_high_PE_010 | metagenome-assembled genome bin X347_Brown_Bear | reverse complement strand
ACTCTAAAATATCTACTAATTCAATTTCATTTACTTTTTTTGTTTGCATGTTTTTCCTTTAATAATTAAGTTCTTTTAAATATTGTTTATCAAGTGCATTAAAATACATGCTTGCTTCATCTTTACTTACTCTTTCAGTAAATAAGGTTATAAACTTTGCAAGACTTTCAATTGCTTCATTTCTTGATATACTCAACTTTTTACACTTTGCTACAAAGATACTATCACATAAATATATTGCTTTTAATTTTGCTTTTTTAATATTTTTATACCTTTCTTTATAAGTTGCTAAATAATCTAAAATCTCTTTGCTTGGATTATCTAACATCCCTTCGTTAAAAGCATGTCCTAAATACTCGCCTGCGTGCATTATTTTTCTTGCTCGTCGGCTTCTGCAACTTAAATAATACAAATAATATTCGTTTATCAAGTCTTGATTATAAACATCTAATGCTTCATACTCAAAAGGGTATTCCTCTTTTTGCTTTTCTACTACATGTATAAAACATTTTAAGGGCTTTGCCTTTTCATATATTTCTGGATTTGTTTTTCTATGATAGTAATGAGATATAAAAAACTCACCTAAAAGCAAAAAATTCCACCTTTTAAATGCTTCTTGTGCTTTTATTGGCAACATTTTTAAAAGTCTTGCTTCTTTGCTTCGCACAAACTCTAATAAATTAGCGTGCATGCTTTCAGTCTTTATATTACTTGCCATTTTTATCCTTTATTTTGAAATTTCTTTTTTATTATTTCCCATATCATGCAAGCTAAAAAGCTCAAACAAAACATAACTTTAAAAAGGTATTTCATCATCACTTCCTTCATCTTGTATGATTTCTCTTTTAAAATCAAAATGCCCTGCTTCTTGTATTCCTGTTTGCTTTTTGATTTTGTCAAATAAGGAATCCCAATTGCCTTTTATATTTTCATACTCGTTTTTTGTGCCTTTAAAATGAATTATTGTTTTTTCATTTTCAGGGTAAATATTAAAGTGTTTTTCAAGCATAGAATCTAAATTGCTTTCAATATCATTTAAATTAATGCTTGCTTCAACTTGTGGTTTTATAACTTGATTTGCATTATTTAATTGTTGATTATTTGCATAATTTATACTTTGCATGTTATCATCATTTGCAATAGCATTTTTAGGGTCTAGAAACTCTACTTTTTCAACAACAATAACATGCTTGCTTTTTTTATTGCCTTGTGTATCATTCCATTGTTGATATACGAGTCTGCCCTCTACGCATATTTTGCTACCTTTTTTCAAATATTGATTACACACTTCAGCGGTTCTGCCATACATGCTTAAATCAATAAAGCATACTTCTTGCTCTTTTGTGCCATCCTCTCTTGTATAAGTCCTATTTGTAGCAATGCTTACATTTCCTACTGCTACTCCTGTGTTTAAATACCTTAATTCAAAATCTCTACTTAAATTACCTATTAAAATTACTTTATTCATAACAAACCTTTACCCATCTATTTCAATCAATAACTGATTGTAAATATCACTTGAAAGCTTCAATAAGCTTTGCAAATCTTTTTGCTTAAAACATTCATCCTTGTAATCATCTAGCATAATGTCTATAACATCATTTAAGATAATTTCCTTTACTTTGCAATCTCTTAAAACGCTAAAACTTTTATTAACAATAGCAAATTCATTCATTTGCTCATCAATTAGCCTTTTAATGTAGCTTTTTTTAATCATCTTATTTATTTCGCTCATGCCTATCCTTTGATACCATTAGATATTATCTGTTATAAAATTATACTACTTGATATTATTAGATAACATTAGAATCTTACAAGATAATGTTTGTTATCATCTTGTGATTCTAATTTATATCAGATATTATAATGCAATAAAGCTATATAGCAGTCTTTTGATTTATATCAAAATATTTGTAAATTCCCCATTTAATCTGTGGCATAAACTCATTATAAAGTTGAGATTCAAAGTAATATGCTATTTCATCTGTTGCATATCTAAAGACTTCATAAGCAACCTCATCAATTATTGTTTCATCATTTAGCAAAACATGTAAATCATTGTAATCATTATTCAAAGTCTTTTTTACAATTTCTAATGCTTCTTGTGTAAATTCCTTACCCTCAAATAAGTAATCTTTTGCCATTTTCTCATAAACACGATATTCCTCATCTAAAAGCCTATCAAGTTCATAGCTCAAACCATACATTTTTAACACCTTTAAATTTAATTTATAAGCTTATTGCTTACATGTTAAAATTGTATAATGTTTTTACTTAATGTTTGCTTAGAATTAAATTATTTATTTATATTTTTAAATTATTTGTTTTTTCTTATCATTCTAACCTTTATTTTACATGTTTCATCATCAAACTCACAATCCCAACGCTCACGCCATTTATTTACAACATGCTCGTCGCCATAGAAAAATAAATGCGGGTTATATTCATACACATTATTTTTAATCTTGCTAAAAATTCCATTAGCACACAAAAGCCCTAAACAATTAGAAAAATTCGCTCCAGATATGTCTAATTTATTACACATGTTTATTTTTACATTGCCTTCAAATGAAATTACATTGCTATTCCATTCTAACTCTTGTAAAGCTAAAAACAAAAAGTTTGTGCCACGACCTAACAAATTAATAAAAAAATGAGTTTTATCTCTTACAAAAACAACACCTGATAATTTAGGCTCTTGTGGCTTAACAACTATAGTCATAGTTTTGTTAATAAACATGTTATTTTTTTTATCCATGTCCTACCCTTTTTAAATTATAATTTAAATTATATCTAAAAATATTAAAAAAGCTAAAATAATATGTTATAATACTCTTTTAATTATTTGCATACAAAAATTATTCCTTTTTTGTATTAAATAACACTTTTCTATTGTCAATAAAAAAATTAGTATATCTAATTGTGAAAAAGAATATAACCACAAGGCTACTCAATGGGTGATACCTTGTTATATTTTTTTCTTTACCGATGAAGTGATATATAAGATTCTAGCAAGATTTATATATTGCAGAGGTTTTCTTTTTTTGAACGATGACCCTGTTTGCTTATGCAAAGCAATCAAAGCTTATTTAAGTGGATTAAATAAGTTATGTAGCATTTGATTATTTTGCATGAGAAACGCCTCCAGCTCGAAAGAGTCAAAGGGATAAGCGATGAAACTGACCGCCGTATGTATGCTAGACCCTGCATAGCAGAGAATACTCGATTCCTAAGTATTTATTGTAAATCTATGCTTTTTAACACGATTTACAAGCTTTTTACTTGAATGATTTGTAATTTTTTTGCTTAATCTAAAAAGGTTATACAAAAGGATACACAAATTAAAATTAAAGAGTTTTTTAAAGTGTTTCAAAGCACATTATTATAAGCCTTTGAAGTGTAAAAATGTTTATAAAGTATAGTTTTTTGACTCTTTTTCATACTTTAATTTAGCATAATCTCAAATTCATTATTACTAAAAATCCGCATTAGGCAAAGAAGGCACAGATATAGATTTTATATCGCCTCGTAAAGCTGCTAAAAATTCCATAATGCTTGATACTTCTTTATTTGATAAATGCACGCCTATTTGTATGCGACCCATCTCTTTAATGGCATCATCTAGCTTATTGAAACCACCATTATGAAAATATGGTGAAGTTGCCACAACATTGCGTAATGTTGGGACTTTTAACATATTATTAGAATCTGCACCAAACTTCCCTAAATCGCTAAACCTATACTTTCCTATAACCTCAAATGGCTGCATAGTCCCACCAAGATTCACTCCATTATGACATGATACGCAACCGCGTTCAATAAAAGTATCTAGCCCCTCTGCTTCACTTACACTCAAAGCCTTTAGGTTGCCATTTAAAAAATCATCATAGCGAGTTACGACATTTAAAGTCATAATAAAACCTGCTATAGTTTGTGCTATCAGCTTTTCATCAACCTTTACTTTTACTCCATAAGCGCGTATAAAATAGCTCATATATTCACGAGATTCTGTAATGCCTTTTATAATTTTTTGCATATTGCCATTCATTTCATTTTCAGCACTCAAGGCATGCAATACTGCTCTTGCTGTAATATTTCTTGATAAAAAGTCTGTTTTGTTAGATTCTATCTTATCATGCCGCTTTATCAGCCCTTTATAATATGCTGTGTCATTAAAAATCATATTAAATATTGTTGGCACATTTAAATGATAGGGGTTATTTTGACTTTTATCTATACTGCTTGTGCCTTGCATTGCGATATTATGACAAGAATTGCAAGAGTGCAAACCATCTCCGCTTAAACGCGGATCAAAATACAAAATCTTACCAAGCTCAAGCTGTGTATCAGAAAAGTTGAAGCCCGATTTTTTATCAAACATGCTTTGCTGCAATGCCTTTAAATCCGCACCTTCTGCCATAGGCTTTAGCCCATTTGCATGTGCTTTATCTGCAATTGCTTGTAGCTTTGCCCCTATATCCTCAAATCCATAAAGCAGCTGTGTAAATACAAAAAGGCTACTGCATATCATAATACCAACAAGCACAATCCTAACTCGTATTTGATACAAACAATTACAAAAATATCTAATAATGCCCTGCATGTTACTCCTTACCACAATATTTTATTATCAAAATATATTAAGATTCTATCTAGATTAGTTTAATTAAATTACTTATATATGAGATAGATTCTAAAATATACTTAGAATCTGTGTGAGATTCTAAAACAAAATGAGAATTTTTTGAATTAGATTTTGAAATGAGACTAGAATCTGCTAGGGAATTTGCCACTCTAGATTCTAAATTCGACTTAGAATCTAAAAAGATAGATTCTGAAACGCGTGTAGAATTTTGTGGGCTAGATTCTTAAATAACTTTAGAATCCACTCCTTCCGTCATGAGCTAGCCCTGTCGTTAGACAAGTCGTGGCAATCCACAATAGGTTAGAACCTAAAGACCAATTAGAATCCACCATTTCAGATTCTAAATTCTTAGAATGCACCCCAAGCCATTCGCCTACTCAAAGCGGTAGAGATTCTAAAAGCTATTGCAAATTTATTTCCATAAGCTATTTTGCAATAACAATGATTTCAAGCAAAATAATCTCTAGCATGAAACAAAATGGATTGAAAAATTATTTAGGATTGCTTGATTTTTCTATATATATTTATTGCGAAATAGAATCTTTTAATTGCTAATTTAGCTGTTTAATGACTATAACATGCACTTAGATTCTACTAATAATATATTTAATATCTAGTTAATATTGCAATATTAGGTTATAATGCCATTTTTATGAAATTTGTAAAGTTTTTTAGAGTATTAAAAAGAGGAGTTTTCAATGATTATTGGCATTCCAAAAGAAATTATGAATCATGAACATAGAGTGGGGCTTGTTCCAAGCGATGTGGCATTATTACAGCAAACAAATAAAAATCATATAATTTATGTAGAAAATGGATTGGGTAGCACCATAGGATATAGCAATGAGGATTATGAAAATGCTGGGGCTAAGATTCTATCAAATGCAAAGCAAATATGGGAACAATCAGAGCTTATTGTAAAATGTAAAGAGCCTATTGAATCTGAATTTAAATATTTGCATAAAGATATGGTGCTTTATAGTTTTTTAGACCTTGCTTATTCTAAAGAACTTGCTAGTGCATTGGCAAATTCTTGCATTACTTCAATATGCGGTGAGACTATTGCTGGACCTAAGGGGAATTATCCGATTTTGGCTGCTATGAGTGAGGTAACAGGTAAGTTTGCCGCGCAGCATACTGCCACATTGCTTGCCACAAACTATGGTGGGCTTGGTGTGCTTATAGGTGGTTGTGCTGGTGTTGCACCTGCAAAAGTTGCAATTATTGGTGGTGGGGCAGTTGGAATGAATGCGGCGCGTATTTTAGTTGGAATGGGAGCAGATGTATGGGTGCTTGATATTGATACACAAAAACTTGCTAATCACCCTCTTGTATCAAATAACAAAGTAAAACTTTTGTATGCAAATGAAGATTCTATATGTCAGGCTTTAAGTGGTGCTTCAGCAGTGATTGGAGCAGTGCTTGTTACAGCGACAGCTACGCCAAAAGTTATTAAAAGAGAGCATTTAAGACTTATGCAAAAAGGTGGTGTAGTTTTTGATGTATCTGTGGATCTTGGTGGCTGCATTGAGACTTCAAGGCAAACAACACATGATAATCCAACTTATATAGAATATGGATTATTGCATTATGGTGTGCCAAATATACCCGGAGTTATTGCGCGCACTTCAAGCATTACATATTCTTATGAATCACTACCATATATTAAATGTATTGCTAATTATGGTTGGAAACAAATGCTTAAAATGCCCGGTGCTAGTGGCGGACTAAATGCCTATAATGGTAAGATTGCTCTAAAATCTGTTGCAGAAAGCTTTGATTTGCCTTATATTGATATAAATGAGGTGATTTAAGGAGATTTTATGCAAAATGTTTTACAAGATAATAAGCAAGATTCTGATATTAACTATTCTAAAAAGCGTAAAATCGCATGGGCTTTTCTTATGCTTGCCATTTTACTTGAGGTTTGTGGTGTAGCCATGCTTAATGCAATTCCATTGTGGCTTAGTCCTTTTAGTGTTGATGGCATAGTAGAGATTGGAGCTTTAAATATTTCTTCTGCTATGATAGCAAAGGGTGTGTTATTATGTATGATTGCAGCTTCTTATTATTGCATGTCGCTTGCTTTGCGTAAAATAGCACTTGGTGTGGCTTATTCTGTGTGGGAGATTGTTGGCATGATTGGAATCTTGCTTATATCATTTCTATTTTTTCAACCACAATTAACTATAAAAGAGTATGCTGGTATTGCAATTGGCTTTATAGGTATTACATGCGTTATTATTGGTGAAGAACACTAGTGAGTAATTTTGTAATATTTTCCTTTAAATATGGTTTAGTTTCTATACATTTTTTATTTAATCCCTATAAAAATCTTATATAGCAAAATTTAAATATAGAATCTTTATAAAATATAATTACATATTTTGAAATATACCAATAAATTAATAATTTAATTTTTACAAAAAGTAACATAAGATAAAAAATTACAATATTTGATATTTTTATTATTTTTTATTCTATATAGTATTATATTTATCGTTATTTTTAAGCTTTAAATTATGATTTTAAATATAAAAAAGTTCATATTAAACTAACTTTTTTGTAATTTCTCTTATACTAAAGTAATTCATGCGAAATGTATGAAATTTCTATATTAAGGATTGCTTATGAAAAAAGAGATTGATTTAAATAGCGATATGGGTGAGTGCTTTGGACCATGGATTATTGGAGATGGTGTTGATGATGAGATTATGCCACTTATTAGTAGTTGCAATATTGCAGCTGGTTTTCATGCGAGTGATCCAAATATAATGCGGCATTCCGTGCAACATGCAATTAAGAATAATGTAGCAATTGGCGTTCATCCGGGATTTAGAGATTTAGTGGGATTTGGCAGAAGACTTATTATTGCAAAACCCGAAGAGCTAGTTAATGATTGCATTTATCAACTTGGGGCATTGAGAGAATTTATACGCATTGAAGGTGGAGAGTTACATCATTTTAAACCACATGGCTATCTATATATTCATGCCTCTAAAGATAGAGATTTTTCTACGCAATTAATACAAGCTTTAAAAAAAATAGATTCTAAGTTGCCTATTTATTGCATGGAAGGGACGATTACTTGTGATATTGCTAAGGAATTAAATCATCCTTATGTGCGTGAGTTTTATGGCGATAGAGATTATGATGATTGCGGGCAGCTTGTAATGGTAAGACGCGCTAGAGCTTATACTCCAATTGAAGTAGCAAATAAAGTATTGCAGGCTTGCAAGGAAGGAACTGTGGTTAGCGTTACGGGCAAAACTATTGAAGTGGATTTTGATTCTGTTTGCATTCATAGTGATACAGCTGGAGCATTGCAACTAATTAGCGAAACAAGAAAGCTTTTAGAAAAAAATGGAATTAAGATTCAAAAACCAGTTGTGCATGGGTTATAATAGTTTTTATAGAATCTATATTTTTTGTTATTCTTTTTTGCTTTATGATTGTTTCTTGTTTTTGCTTGTTTTGTTATTGATAGTCTTGCTTTTGCAAGGCGTAGCAATCCATTTGTTTTAGATTCTATCGTATTAATATTATGGATTGCTTCACTTCATTCGCAATGACAGAGAAAAAGCATTGCAATAATGAAGTATTAGATTGCTTCGCTTACGCTAGCTCATGACGAAATGGCGGATTGTAACGCTTGTTTCACTCCCTCGCAATGATAGAGAAAAGTCTCATAACAACAAAAAAGCATTGTAATGACGCATTAGCTACAATGTTATTGTGTGATACCGCATTGACAGAATCGCTACAATTGTCATTGCGAGCCTTTCTTTTGCAAGACGTAGCAATCCATTTGTTTTAGATTCTATCGTATTAATTTTATGGAAAGCTTTGACTATCGCCTTGCAGTGAGGATTTGGCTTTATTGTAATTTAAAGATTCTATATTTACAGAATCTATCAGCCTAGACTTACACATTAAAATACTTTTATTTTTTATAGTTTATGCCTTTTTAGATTCTCTAGGTGCTTTAATGTGCCTTGCCATCAATTTTTAGTGTGCCATCTTTGTAGGGCTTGGTGATATCTTGCCAGCTTTTTTCATCATAAATATTACCTTTCACGCGGTAGATATAGTTTAAATTCCATTCATTGCTGTTGTGTTTTTTAAGCTCCCACGAGGTAGGAATAGTAGAGATAATCTCCCTATGATTTGGGTAATGTTTGAGGATATTTTTTGGCACATTGGGGCAGCCAGAGGGGAGATTCTCACAAAAGATACTTGAGATGTCGTAGTTTATCATCAAGCGAGAATCAAGCCTTAAAGCACCGCGTGCATTAAAATCCTTAAACAAAAAGAGTGTATCGGGGCGGGCTTCTTTGCTCGTTACTGAATGTGGCACACCAAGCGAGTCAAAGCCGCCGTGATCGCTTACAATGAAAATCTGCGTATTATCATATATCCCCTCATCTTTAAGCCACGCGAGAAAGTCGCCTAAATACTTGAGCGCACAGGCTTCAGAATCATAGTGCTGAAAAAGGGCTGGTTTAAAGCCCTCATTGACATAGTCCATTTCTTTGCCTTGATATGAGCCTTGCCACGCGGTATTTTTGGTAAAATACGAGCATTTGCCATTATCATAATAAAGACCATAAGCCATATGGCTAATAAGTGAATGAAGGTATTTAAATGTGGGCTTTGTAGCGGTAGCGTGGTGCAAGTGTGTGAAAGCATAAAAGCTAGAATCTAGATAGATAGAGCCATCGGCTTGCTGCGAGCTATTATCTTTTAAAAGCCATAAGCCATCCTTATAGATTCTAGCTCGGAAGTAGGACTCTGGCGCAAAGCGAAATAAGCCTAGGCTAAGAAGCTGGAAGAGGCGAGCATTTTTATTGGCACTTGCCATTGCTTTATCACGCTGCTCTCGTATCTTATGAGCGCGCTTGTAATAATCTGTATATAAGCCCATATTTTGTGTAACAAATATATTGTTGTTATAGGCTTGAATATCCTTTGGCGTTTGTGGTGCTTCACTCATAAAATAGCTCACATCATAGCCATTTTTCACAAAAGTATCGCCTATACTGCCAAAGGCTTGCGTAACGCTACTAGCGAGATTATCCTTGCGTGCATTCATATTATAGACAGAGTAATACTCCCCGCCTATGAGTGTGGCGATACTATGAATGGTTGAGTTGGTCGTGGAGGTTGAGTTATTAAAGAGTGTAAAGCCATCAAGGCTTTTTTCAAGCTCTGGGAACTGCTCAAGTAGTGCGCCAATGTGTGAGCCACTAAACATATCAAGCACAAAGACAACAATATTTTTGTGTGTCTTAGAGTATGAGAAAAGCTCTTTTTCATACGGCTCTAGGTCGCCTTGTTGAATTGTTTTGGGGGCTTCATACTCCTTTTTATCCTTGGAGATTTGAGTAAGATTCCACACACTCACAATAATGAGAGTAAAAAATAGAATCTGCCAGATTCTTTTAAGATATTTAAAACACAGCACTACAATGGCAATGCTTGCTATAAAAGCACAGAGGGCTTGAATATTTTTTTGCGCACGAAACTCGGGATTGAGAAAGGTTGGATTTTGCAGCACAAAATGATCCATAGAGCCATAATCGCCTGTGAGGATAAAGGTATAAATAAATCCAATAAGCAAAATCAAGCTAAAAATATATGCAACAAACTTTAAAAGCCTTGTTTTATACAAAAAGCTTGTAAGGTAGATAAGCCCAAGCGAAGAAAGCAAAAAGAATCCAAAGAGTGCTCCAAGAATCTGATAGGTCTGACTTGCATCAAACTGACTAACATCGCTACTATACACTGCATAAGGCGTAAAAACACATATCATAAAGCAGATATTTAAAATCGCAAATATGCTTATATTTCTATATGTCGCATAGCTTTTAGAATCTAGCGTGCTATGGGGTGGGAAGAGCTTATGAGTGAGGCGGGAAATACGCGACTTTGCTGGGCGTAAATCCTCTAAATCTGATGGTTTATGGTTGTGTGAATGTCTCTGGGGGGGGGGGGGGTTACATTTCTTAGCATTTATTCTCCTTGTAGGCTTAAAAAGAGCAAATTATAGCAAAAAATCAAGTTGATTATGCTATAATGTGAATTTTTGCGAAAACAAAAAGTGCCTTTTTGTATGTTTTTGCTTACGCTTCATCAATTGGTGTAGATAAATGATTCTCTAAGGATTATTAATGAAAATTACATTAAAAAAACTCCTTTGCGTAGGGCTTGTGTTTGCCCTAGCTCCTAGCCTTGCCTTTGCCTATCTTGATCCGGGTTCTGGCTCGCTTTTGCTCTCCTCTATTGTCGCGCTCTGTGCTTCGGCGGTGTTTTTTGTTAAAAATCTCTTTTATAAGATTGTTTCCTTTGGCTCTTTTAATCCCCTAGCTAACGGGGGGGGGGGGGGGTAAGCCCCGCCACAGCCTTGTTTTCTATCCGGAGGGCGCGCCGTATTATTGCCCTTTTAAGCCGCTTTTTGACCCGCTAGACTCTCTAAACCACCCCTACACCTGGCTCTTATAC
>X347_Brown_Bear__coassemble_1656_pt1 | contig 11159 bp, 8 predicted proteins | sample X347_Brown_Bear__metabat2_high_PE_010 | metagenome-assembled genome bin X347_Brown_Bear | reverse complement strand
ATAATTATAACTTAAATTTTAAAGCTTTTTGCAGGATTTTTATATAGATTCAAATGATACAAAACAAACAATCAAAAATACAAATTTATTAATACATTGAAACAAATTAAAATACACTTTGATACATTTAAGAAAAAAAGTTAAAACAAACAATAAAACCATTAGAAACACAAACAAACCATTACAAGCAATACAAAAGCCTTTAATTATTTGCATGCTTTTTATTTGCTTTACATGTATTTCATACATTAGCAAGCAAGCAAATAATAAAGCTAAGTGAAACCATAAACACACAAATAAAACACATTTAAAAGCCTTTTATTACATGCTTTACATGTATTCCAACAAAAAGCAAGCAAAAGCATTAAAAACCTTATCATAAGCAACAGCATTTAAACCATTGCACGCATTAGCATTAACAGCCTTAAAACCATTAACAGCAAATACATTAAAGCAAGCATTAAAACACATTTAAAAGCCTTTAAAAGTCTAAATCATCATCAGTAATAAAATACTTTATATTGTTTCTATTAGCAGAATCAAATAAAAACAAATCATTACTACTACTAACCTTTTTTAAAGCGTTATCATTAGCTAAATTGTCTAGATAATCCCCCCAAAATTGCATAAGCTCGCTTCTTTCTTTAAGCCTTTCACTATGATTATAAGACTTTATAACCATATTCCCAACACTATGCGCCAAACACATTTCAATTATTGTAAAGTCTAGTTTATGCAAAGGTGTTAAATTGTATAAAGTCGTTGAAAATGTAGCGCGGATTCTATGTGGTGTATTGAGTTTATTATCTTTTAAAAATCTTTTATAAACTATATAGCTAATTGTTTTATTTTTTGCTTTTTCAATTTCTTTTTTAAGCTTATTAATGTAATTATTAGCGTTATCTTGATTTTTAAGGCGCGCGCTTATTGCACTTCTAAAAGTTTGTAAAGGTATATTATAACCTTTTGCTAATTCTTTTATCGCACGCGTTAAATTTTCATTATTTAGCTTTTTTTCTTGATATTTTTTTAAAGCTTTATATAATTGCTTTTTATGCCTTACTTTATCACTTAAAGCATAAGAAAACACATAGGAATCGCATTTTATTTTATACATAAATTCCAACAATTCCAAAGCTTGAGAATTTAAAGGCAGTTTAAATTCTTTACCTATTTTCATTTTATCAGCTGGTATTACTAGCATTCTTTTATTAAAATCTACTTCGCTCCACTCTAATTCTAAAATATTTTTAACCCTTAAAGGCATGTATAAATTAAATTTATACATTAAGCTAAATAGTTTAAATTCTAAGGCTTTATACATTTTCCTTTTATTATTTTGTGTAGTTCCATCGTTATTTATTGCTTTATCATTATGCTCTATATACTCTTTTAATTCTTTTTCTTTTATTATTTTATGGTGTGTAGTTTGTGGCTTTTTAAATAATATATTATATTTAATCCTATCACATACATTAAATTCCAAATAATCATAAGCTACACAATAATTAAAGATTTGTTTAATTAGTGTAAAAATTGCATAACTAAAAGCAAATTTATTTTTTGCTTGATAGCTTGCTAAAAACTCTATAATATCGCTTTTATTAATATCATGTATTGACCTTTTACCAAATACATTAATAAAGCTTTTTAAAGTGTTTATATAGTTTTGTTTTGTTACTTCTCTTATTGTTTTACTTGCTATCCACTTATTAAATACATCAATAAAGGTTATATTCTTGTTTTGTTTTTCTTTATATTGTAGATAATCTTTTAAACTTATGCCACTAGTTTTATTCTCTTTAAACTCTTTATATTCTTTGCTTTGTAATATTGCTTTATATTCTTTTACTTTTTGTCTTGCTTCAGATAAATCATTATCCACTAAAAAGCTATTAAGTGTTATGCTATATACTTTATTATTAACCTTATATCTAAAAATAAAAGTTTTGCTAAAGCCTTGTTTATTTTGTCTTAAGTTCATATAAAGCCCTTTGCTAGTAGTATCATTTACTAGCATGCTACTTATTTTATTGCTATCAATGTTATTAGTTTCAAAAAGCTTTATAATCTTTTTTAACTCGCTTAATGTTTTGTATTGCATGTAATCCCTTATAAAATAAATTTGAAATATATTTACTTTATAAGCATGCTTTAAAGTAGTTGCACGCAATAACTTATAAACATAGTTGCAAAGATTTTAATAAAAAGATTTATTAAAGCCTTTATATCTTGCTTTATTATGCTATAATTATTTCATGCTTTTAAGCATTTTAAAAGCTACATTAAACGCAAAGTATAAACGCTAAAAAGTGGTAAAGTTTAGCATTATATACTCCTTTTTATGTTATTTATTTATATAAAAATCCTCCGCAAATACTTTTAATTGTATTTATTCAAATACTCTTAAAAGCCCCTTTATTTTCACGCATTCCAAAGTATAAACATTTAAACGCTTTTAAATAACAATATTAATAGTTTTGTAATTGTTGCTTTGTTTTGCTTTATATGCCACTAAAATCCACTACATACATAACACACAAAAGCAAGCAAAATAACAGCATTAAAAGCATGTAAAAAACTAAGCTTTTTTATTAATGCACGCTTAGAATTAACGAACACGCACAAGAAGCAGTAAATGCCCTTAATAACGACATTTGAAACACTTTTAAAACAATTAACGAACAGACTTTAAACAATTAACGAACACTTAAAAGCATTAACATTTAAACCATTTAAGCCTTTATATTGCTTAATTTGCTTTAAATCGCTTTGCATGTATGTTAATTATTATGCTTTACTTGCTTTGCTTTATTGCTATCTTTATTTATTGCTTATATTGCTAGCTTTACAATTAAGCAAATAATATAAAGCCTTTGCATGTATCTTTACTTTATATGCCACAAAAAACCACTACATACATAACACACAAAAGCAAGCATTTAAAGCCTTTATATTTATGCAATGTTTATGCGTGTTTTTGCAAATACAAATAACTACAATTACAAAATACAAAATTTACTATTAAAAGCGTTACAAATTTATTAATACATTGAAACAAAACAAAAAACACAATTAAACAAAACAATATTTTTTAAATTTGTATTCTTTGCTTGAGATTTTTATAAATAAATATAGTTTTATATGCTTTTTTGATACATATAAAACACGCTTTAAAGTAAAAAAACTTTGTGTAACCTTTTGTATAACCTTTTTAGATTAAGCAAAAAAATTACAATAAATCAATCAAGTAAAAAGCCTTATAATAAGCGTGTTTATATGTGTGTTTTAAAATGTAAGTAAGATTCTATTTGCTATAAAACTTTTACGACATAAAAAGGCTTATAAGCCAAATCAAATTAATTGATATTTGACTATGGCTTTTATGCTTACTTAAGAAATAGATTCTATGGTTTTATCTTGTTCTGTTTCATCTATGGGTATAACTTTATTTTGAGCAGCTTTATGCCTAACCTCGCCATCAAAAAGCACATTTACTAAAATTGCTGGATACTTCTTAAAACGTTTAAATAGTAGTTTCCGTAATGCACTAAATAAATCATTTTCTAAACTTTTAGTATCTTTAAAAATGTTTGGCTTTGCATTGCTTAAATACATATTTATGTTTTCCATAATAAATTTTGACAACTCTGCTTCTTCTTTCTGCCCCACAATTCCAAAAACATTTACTCTATGTTCTAAAATTTTTCTTTTTTGCATATCCATACGCAATGTTAAAATAAAGATTCCATCATTAGCAAGTAGATTGCGTTCATTAATCACATCATTTTCAATATGTCTATTGGCTTGATTATCTACGAAACTTTTTCCTGTTCGCACAGATTTTACCTTACGCATATAGTTTGGATTAACCTCTATTTGATCGCCATCTTCCATAAGGTATATATTTTTCTCTAAAACACCGCAGGCAATAGCTGTTTGCTTATGCTTTGCAATATGATTATATTCCCCATGCACGGGCAAGAAAAATTTTGGCTTAATGAGACGCAACATAAGCTTTTGCTCCTCCTGTGCGGCATGCCCGCTTACATGAATCTCGCTAAAATCTTGATAGGCAACTTTTGCTCCTGCTTTCATAATTAGATTAATTACTGCTGATACACTTCCTTCATTACCCGGAATTGCTTTTGCTGATAGAATCACCATATCAGTTGGCTTAATTTTAATATGTCTATGTTCATCAGTTGCCATGCGATACAGGGCACTCATTGTCTCCCCTTGACTTCCTGTGGTTACAATAAGCACTTCGTTATCTGGATATTGCAATACTTCATGTGCTTCAATAAAAGCATTGCTTGGCAAATCAATATAGCCCAATTCTCTTGCTATATCAAGATTTTTCTCCATTGATCTACCTATAACAGCCACTTTGCGATTATGCTTTAATCCATAAGTAATTGCTTGATAAACTCTATGTATATTAGAGCTAAAAGTGCTCATAATCACTCGTCCTGTGGCGGTTTTAAATAGGTTGTCAAATGTTGGTCCTACACTAGCCTCACTAGGTGTTACACCGCTTTTATGTGAATTTGTAGAATCGCTTAAAAGCAGCATAACGCCCTCTTCACCATAATATGCTAACCTATGCAAATCAGTTGGCAAATTATCAATTGGAGTATGGTCGATTTTAAAATCACCTGTATGTATAATCACGCCAGCTTCAGTGCGTATTGCAAGTGCGGAGCTATCAATAATGCTATGTGTAATATGAATCCACTCAATCTCAAAATCACCGATTCTAACAGGCGTGCGTTTCTCTACAATATGAAATAATGCCTTATGCTGCTTTAATCCATGCTCCTCAAATTTATTGCCAACAAGTCCTAGTGCAAGTGGAGTGCCATACAATGGAAACTGAAATTGTTTATAAAAATATGGCACTGCACCGATATGATCTTCATGCGCATGCGTTATAACAACAGCAGAAATCTTGTTTTTAATACTTTGTATATACTGAAAATCTGGTATTAAAATATCAACACCGGGCATGCTATCATCGGGAAAACTCATTCCTATATCAATAATTATTGCACTTTTTTCAGTTTCAATAATAGTCATATTCCCACCAATTTCTCCAAGACCACCTAACGGAGTTATACGAATTTTTTCATTTGTATTAAGATTTAACTTATGATGAGGATTTAGAGAGCCTTTTTGAATCTTTGTATTAGCCTCTACGCCTTTTTTTAGATCCTTATGAAAAGATAAATTTCCTTTTTCACTAGGTGTTTTTATCTTTCGTGTGCCATCTTCATGTTTTTCTACTTCATATTTTTCTTTTTTGAAACGCATGGCATGCTTATTTTCACCAACCCATTTGCGATTTTCTGTTGTTTGCATATCTCTTGATTCACTCTTAAATTGTGGCTTAAAATTTCGTTTTTTATGCTCATTTGCAGAGTGAGGAGCTGCATTATCTTGCATGTGTGAAGTAGTCTTTTGAGGGCGAGGCTTACGCACATAAGTATTTCTCTTTTCATCTTTATGAGTATTTGCATGCTGTGCGTTATGTCTTTTTTGCTGACTATTTGTCGTTTGCCCCTCTTTTTCACTATGTGTGTTTTCATTTATATCATTCATTATATATCCTTTTTTATAACATTATATATATGCAATATTTTGCAATATTCTTGCAAGCTTATTTCATGAGCCCTTAAATCATGGCTTAACTCCATGTCTTGAAAAATACGCATTAGCATAGATTTATCATGGATTTTATCCCATTGCATTAGGTTTGAAAAAAGTTTTTTACGCGGTGAAATAAATGCAGCATGCAGTAAAGATTCTAACTCCTCTGTATAATAACACTTATCTCTCTGAAAGCAAAATACCGCTGATTGCACTTTTGGGGCTGGCACAAAGGCTTCTTTTGGAACTTCAAAAAGATATTGCATAGTGCCAAAAGATTGTGCTAAAACGCTAAGAGCGCAATATTTACTATCTTTTACCTCCGCACAAAACTTTTGTGCCACTTCTTTTTGAGTCATAACAAGAAAACCTTTGCAATAGCTATCTTTCAAAGCCTGCAAGATAATTGCTGTTGCAATATAATAGGGAAGATTTGAAACTAAAAAATAATCACTATCAAGCAAATATCCATTATTATGCCGCACTTTAAGTGCATCAGCTTGCACAAGTTGCAGTCGTTGCTCTTTTATATCTTTAGTATAATTTTTTTGTGCTTGCAAAATAAGCATAGAATCAACTTCATATGCTAGAAGTTTATATTTGCTTAAAAGTCTTTTAGTTAAATCACCCAAGCCAATCCCCACTTCAATAAGTCTTACACCATTATCAATTTGTGTTGAAATATCATAGGGAATGGATTGGAGGATTTTATCAAGTATGATAGAATCATGCAAAAAATGCTGACCTAAACTTTTTTTATGTTGGAAAGCATATTGATTTTTTTCGTGTTTATCTTGCTTTTTGTTTGGCATATTTTTTATATGATTATGCCTTTGTTTGTTTGGTAAGCACGATTTATTTGATATTGAATCTGCTATATCAAAAGATTCTAAAGTGCCTTGCATAACATGCCTCCTTAAATCTCGGCAATATTTTAAATGCTATAAACTAGTGTCCATTCTTTTTACTATTAAATAAACTTATTACTTGTCTGGTTATAATTTTCAATCGAAATTATAACGATTTTTCAACATTAAGTAAAGGCATATAATGACAAATTTAGCAAAAAGGATTATTCCCTGTCTTGATATTAAAGATGGAAGGGTTGTAAAAGGAGTGAATTTTGTGGGATTAAAAGACGCTGGCAATCCTCTTGAAATTGCAAAAAGATATAATGATGAAGGAGCAGATGAGCTTGTGTTTTTAGATATTAACGCATCTCATGAAGGGAGAAAAGCAACTCTTAAAGTTATAGAATCTATTGCTAAAGAAGTATTTATTCCGCTTACTATTGGCGGGGGTATTAGCACATTAGATGATATTTCTAATCTTTTGAATGCAGGATGTGATAAGGTTAGTCTAAATTCATCAGCCCTAAGCAATCCAAATCTTATTAATGAAGCTGCAAAGAAATTTGGCTCTCAATGTATTGTAATTGCAGTTGATGTTAAACTGCGTGGAAATGGAAGCATTGGAATCTTTACTCATGGTGGGAGACATGATAGTGGTAGGGATATGTATGAGTGGTTGCAAGAAGTGCAACAAAGAGGTGCTGGCGAGATTCTATTAACTAGCATGGATAGCGATGGCACTAAGATGGGTTTTGATAAGGAAAAGTTGAGAATTGCCATGGAGTGTTGCGACTTGCCTCTTATTGCAAGTGGTGGAGCTGGTAGTATGGAGCATATTTTAGAAGTGTTTGAAATGGGTGTTGATGCGGCACTTGCTGCAAGCATTTTTCATTATAGAGAAGTTGAGATATTAGCATTGAAGCAGTTTTTAGCAAAGCATAATATACCTGTAAGAATAGACTAAAACTTATAAAATTAATACAAATAGCATATTTGTTTATTTAGATTCTAAAAATATTTGGAATCTAAAACTAACCGCAACAAAATTAAAATGTTTATATATGTTTTAATATTTTACTAAATGCTTAAAGTAAGCCTTTTAGTGTGTTTGGTAGCAGAGGCTATGTTTTGTAAAATCTAGTTAATTTTAAAACAAAAGATTCAAACATAAAGCATAAATACTTTCATTTGCTTTTTATGAAGAAATCTTATCTTTAAGCCAATTTTTTACTTTATCAAAACAAGAATCTATAAAACTCTTGTATGGCTTGCTTGTATCTCCAAAACTTTCCTGAAGCTTTACAATGAGATTTTGTTGCTCTTCTGTTAGATTCTGTGGATAAGTAATTTTTATTTGCGCGATTAATCGCCCCTTTCTTCCACTATTAATATCTGGCACACCCTCATTGTAGAACACGAATTGATGTCCATGTTCTGTATTTGGAGGTATGTTTAGCTCCGCTTGTCCACTAAGTGTTGGTATCTCAATTTTACCACCAAGCACAATAGTTGTAAAAAACACAGGGACTTCCATATATAAATCATTGCCATGTCTCACAAAATGCTCATCTTCTGCAACAACAACCTTAATATATAAATCGCCACGCACACCGCGTTTGACCTCATTTCCTTTACCACGATATACAAGCTGATTGCCATTATCAATACCCGCTTTTACATTAAGCTCAATAGTCTCTTTTACCTCCTCATAAGCATTACCATTACATTTATTACATTTTTCAGTAACAATTTTTCCCGTCCCTTCACAATCTGGACAAGCAACCTGTATTGCCATAATAGACTGCTGAACTACAACTCTACCGCGTCCATTACAACGTCTGCAATCCTGCATTTTCCCATCTTTTGCCCCCGTGCCACTACATGATTTACAATAGCTTTTATATGTCGCTTTAATAGTTTTTTTACACCCAAAAACAGCCTCTTTGAAACTTAGTTTTAATTGCAACATATAATCTGGCTGGAAAGCATAACTCTCCTGCGTGCTTGTTTGATTACCACCAAAAAAGTCCTCAAAAATACTACTAAAAATATCCCCAAATCCACCGCTTGAACGCGAAAAGCCTTGAGATTGCAATCCTTCTTTACCATATCTATCATAAATGGCACGTTTCTCACTATCGCTCAATACCTCATACGCTTCATTTATTTTTTTAAAATTTTCTTCTGCTTCCTTATTATCAGGATTTCTGTCGGGATGGTATTTTAATGCGAGTTTTCTAAACGATTTTTTAATAGTATCATGATCTGCATCTCTGCTAATTTCTAAGATTTCGTAATAATCCATATCAAATGACGCCAAAACACATACTCCAATTAAAATAAAATAAAGCTGAAATTATATTAAAAAAAAGATAACTTTGCCAAAACTTATCACTTTTTTGCTAGAATATGCCGCATGAAAAGTTATCAAAATCACTTATTTTCTTTCAATGCACTCATAAATGCGTTAGAAAAAATTCCAACCATAGGCAAAAAAAGTGCACGTAAAATGGCTTATACTCTTGCCGTTGAGAATGCCCCTTTAGGATTGCAAATTGCCCAAGCAGTCCATGATTGTATTGCCACAATAGAGAAATGTAGCATTTGTGGTGCGCTTAGTAATGGTGAGATTTGTCATATATGCCTTGATTCTACTCGCAAAAATGGCACACTCTGCATTGTTTCACACCCAAGAGATGTTTTTTTGATTGAGGAAATTGGCGAGTTTCATGGGGTTTATTGTGTTATTGAGGATTATCGGCATTGTGATTTTACAAATCTTATCACACGCATTCAAGATAATCAAATTAAAGAAGTCATATTTGCATTTATGCCATCACTTGAGAGTGATATGATTGTTATGTTTATACAAGAAAAGCTAGCACATTTGCATTTACATTTTAGCAAAATAGCGCAAGGTGTGCCATCAAATGTAAGTCTTGATAATATTGATCATTTTTCTTTAGCTCGTGCGTTTAACTCGCGCGTAAATGCTTAAAAGTATAGTAATTTTTGAAACCTTGCAATATTAGGATACATTAAGAATATTTTATATTAAATTGGCAGTGAATTATTTGCGTTTCAAACTAAATTGATTTATTTTATGCTTTAATGTAAATAACTAAAATAAGGTAGATAATATCAGAATCTATATTATAAAATCAAGGAGTGGATATGAGGCTAGTTTTATTAAGTGGTGGTGTAGATAGCACAACAGCACTTTTTTGGAGTAAAAAAGAATGTCCTACACATGCACTTATTTTAAAATATCCAAGCTTGCATAATGCAATGGAAGTGCAATGTGCCATTAAAATATGCAAGCAAGAAAATATCCCTCATACGCTTTTAGATATAAGCTCTGTATTTGCAAATTTCAAAAGTGCTTTATTGCAGAATAATTTAGATTCTAGACCCTCCGTCATTGCGAGCCTTAGCAATAAGGCGAAGCAATCCGCAGATATAATAGATAATTTAGATTCTAATTCAAAAAATTCTCATTTTGTTTCAGAATCTAGCATTTCAGATTCTATGGAGGTTTTAGAATCTCACTCACACACAAACATAGAATCTGCCCCCTCCGTCATTGCTAGCCTTAGCAATAAGACAAAGCTTTTCACAAATAATACAAATAAACTAGATTGCTGTGATTTTGACAAATCAAAATCTAGCACTAATAATAATTTAGATTCTAATAATTTTGAGAATAGCAAAAAATCTAGTACAGAATCTAAACTAGAATCTAAAAAAGATTTTTCAACTTTAAAAAAGATTCAAAATAATAATGCAATAGATTCTATCCCAAAAGATTCTTACACTTTAGAATCTATAGCTAAATTTGTTGTGCCATTTCGCAATGGAATCTTTTTAAGCATTGCTGCTGGATTAGCACAATCTCTTGGTTGCACTGAAGTGGTATTGGCAAATCATGCAGGAGATCATCCTATATATCCAGATTGCACGCAAGATTTTATAGATTCTATGAATGCAAGCATTATAAATGGCAGTGGGGGTTTAGTTAAACTTTGCAGTCCATTTTGCAATTGGGATAAAAAAGATATAGTTAGGCTTGGCATTTCACTTGGTATAGATTATTCTAAAACTTATAGCTGCTATAAAGGAGGAGAGAAGCATTGCAATATTTGCCCTACATGTATAGAATCTAATGAAAGTTTTTTAGCCAATAATCTTATTGTGAAAAGATAAATTAAAAGCAAGATTCTATTATAGGATAATAATTTGAAATGCAATAAAGAGCAATTTTACACAAAAGAGCAATTTCGCACATATATTAAATCAAAAATGAAAGCAAGATTCTGTATTTATGATAAATTTTGTGTAAAAAATATATACACTTATATCACACATTACACAAAGCCAAAAGCCTATAAAATACGACACAAAAAACAGCTCTCATATATAAGAGCAAATCCACATAAATACAATATTTTACTTTATGTGCCACTACCCACTGAAGTAAATTTAATACATCTTATACAAACATTACGAAAGCAAAAAAAATATCAAGTATTTGTTCCAAAACTTGAAAAAACGAGTTTTAACATGGTAAAATATCGCTTTCCTTTAGTAAAAAATCACTGGTGTATTTATGAACCAAAAACTTTTAATATTTATAAAAATAGAATAATAGAGATTGCCATT
>X347_Brown_Bear__coassemble_1650_pt1 | contig 11231 bp, 10 predicted proteins | sample X347_Brown_Bear__metabat2_high_PE_010 | metagenome-assembled genome bin X347_Brown_Bear | reverse complement strand
AAAAGAAAGTAATTATGCAGGTGGGGGTGGAAAAGGGCCAATTTTAAAAAAAAAATATTATAAAAGATTTCCCCCCCCCCCCCCCCCATAGTTGTGATAGCCATGAATTCTATGATATATTTCGTTGCAATCAATTTTACTTTGAGGATAAATACTATTTAGGTAAAAATATTAAATTTGCATTTGCCACTTCGCCAAGCCTTTTTGAGCAATCTTATACATACAAAACTTTAAATTATAGTAATCAATACAACATTAAGCATATTTGTGTTTCAGATTTTAATCTATCGCATATAGATTCCTTTTACCATGATCATTTAGAAATTTTTGATGACATAATTTCTGGTTCAGCTTATATTGCCAAATTGCAAGCATTTTATAGTTTCATACGTTATAATGAAATTTACAATAATAAACGCATTACTTCTGGAATCTATATGTGTGCTTTTGCAGCGGCATTAGGCTACAAAGAGATTTATATCGCAGGAATTGATTTATACAATACAAATAGAGCTTATGCGTTTGAGACATTAAAGCCAAATCTACTTAGCATATATCCAAATTTTATGCTAACGCCAAGTGATTTTCACACAAAAGAAACGGATATTTTAGCACTTAAATTTTTAGCAAATAATTATGATGTAAAATTTTATACCATCTGTCCAAATAGCCCTTTAAGCGAATATATTCCTTTAGCAAATAAGAATAATAGACAAACATTTATTCCAATGACAAAATCACAAGATTCTATAAAAGATATGCTTATCCCACAAAAGCTTGCCTATGATAATCTATACTATCAATCAACTTTTAGACGAAAAACACCCTATGACAAGCCAAATAATAATGAAGTAGAAAACTATAAGAAATCTTTAAAAAGTAATATATTTTATAGAGCTTTCAAAGATATTGGAAAACTACCAAAAGATATAGCCAACTATATTAAAGGCGGAATGCTTGAAAAAATTAATAAGCTTAAAAATCATAAAGATATAGAAGGAGATAAAAAGCAAACTATGGGGGGGGGGGGCAATAACCCTACCTTATTATAATTATGGGAAAAATGAGAATGTTAATTTTATTAGAAAGCTTGATATTAAAAGTGATTTGTTGCAAAAAATATTATTTGCATTGGTTAAGCATAAGCTACCAAATATTTTACATCAAGGTGGCAATTATGCAGGCAAATAGCAAAAAATGCGTTGTTTCAGGAAATGCACCGAGTCTAAAAGAGATAGATTACAAAAGGTTGCCTTTTGTGTATGATTTATTTCGTTGCAATCAGTTTTATCTAGAAGATAAATATTATTTGGGTAATAAGATAAAGGCTACAACATTTGCCATACAAATGTTTTTTGAGCAAATTTATACTATGTTGCAATTAAATAGAAAGCAAGAATATAATATAGAATCTGTATTTATACCTAGCCCTTACAGCATAATTCCAAAAAACAAAAGAGAACTTGAGCTAGAAACTCTAGCCAAAATGTTTGACAATAATGTATTTATACACAACCATAACAGCAAATATTATAAAAATATAAATACATTTATAGAATTTATAAAACTACAACAAATATATTTTTTTAAAAATCCCACCTCAGCCATTCTACTTTGTGGAATTGCTGTTGCTATGGGATATAGGGAAATTTATCTAGCTGGCATTGATTTCTATGAGGGTAAAACCTATGCTTTTGATACATTGAAAAATAATATTATAACTCTTATGCCAGAAATGCAATATCATATAGCACAAGAGGGGCTAGAAAAACCAAAAGACGCACTCACATATCACTCAAGGCAAGCCGATTTAGAGGCACTTGAGTTTTTACAAAAGCACTATAATGTATGTTTTTATACATTATGTCCAAATAGCCCAATGGCAAACTACTTTCCATTAGCACCCATTACAAATAATACCTTTACTCCAATAGCAAAGCCAAAAGATTGCATACAAGATATTTTAATTCCACCAGAGTATGCACGAGAGAGATTTAAAATACTAGATAATCAACCACAAGAGTTATTAAAAAACGAACAACCGCAAGAAAATAGACGAAATCGCATAAAACGCAACATCTATTTTAGAATCTTTAGCGACTTTCTTAGGTTGCCAAGCGATATTTCATACTATTTCAAAAATTCAAAAAAAGGATAAATATGACTTCATTTTACATTCAAAATTTAGAAATTAGCAATTCTTGCCCACCACTTGTTATACCAGAAATAGGCATAAATCATGGTGGTAGCCTTGAAGTTGCAAAGCTTATGGTAGATTCTGCAAAAAGTGCGGGAGCAAAGATTATTAAGCACCAAACGCATATTGTAGATGATGAAATGTGTAATGCTGCAAAAGAGACAATCCCCGGTAATGCAAAAATAAGCATTTATGAGATTATGAAGCAATGTCAGCTTAGTTTCCATGATGAATTAGCATTAAAGGAATATACTGAAAGTAAAGGATTGATATATCTTAGCACGCCATTCTCAAGGGCAGCAGCAAATAGATTGCAAGATATGGGTGTTAGTGCATTTAAGATTGGTAGTGGTGAGTGCAATAACTATCCATTACTAAAACATATAGCAAGTTTTAAAAAGCCAATAATCCTTAGCACAGGCATGAATAATATAGAATCTATTTCTAAAAGCGTAAAGATTCTAAGAGATTCTGAAATCCCCTTTGTATTACTACATACAACAAACCTATATCCAACACCAATAAACCTTGTAAGACTTAATGCAATGCTTAGGTTGCAAGAGGAATTTGGCTGCCTTGTTGGTTTAAGCGATCATACAACAAGCAATCTTGCATGTCTTGGGGCAGTGGCACTTGGAGCGTGTGTAATAGAGAGGCACTTTACAGATTCTATGCAAAGAAGTGGTCCAGATATTATATGCTCTATGGATGAGCAAAGCCTAAAAGAACTCATAACTCAAAGTGAAGCAATGTTTATTATGCGTGGTTTGCATACACAGATAAAGGAGGCAGCTAAAGAGGAGCAGATTACAATAGATTTTGCCTTTGCTAGTGTGGTAAGCATTAAACCTATTAAGAAAGGAGAAACTTTAAGCATGGATAATATTTGGGTAAAGCGTCCGGGTAAAGGTGGCATTAAAGCGGAGTATTTTGAATCTATTTTAGGTAAAAAAGCTACAAGAGATATAGAAAATAATATGCAGATTCAATATGGAGATTTTAAATGAAAAACATTAAATATGGCAGGCATTTGGATTTAAGCAATGCAAATAATGTTGGCTTTGCATTTTATCTTTTGGCATGATGAATTGGATAGTGATGCAAGAATTTTGGATTTAGATTCTAAGGCAAGTTAGTTTCTAATTTTTGTGAGCCTTGCTTTTGAAAGATATGGTAGCTTATTTAGAGCTTGTATTTTTGTAGATTCTATTATTTTTATTGCGAGATTTGTGGAAGAAAAATCATGGCATTTCATTTTTTAGAATATTTTAGGTGAGATTCTGAAATAGACTTAGAATCTAAACTATCGTCATTGCGAGCCTTAGCTTTGCTAAGGCAAAGCAATCCATAGAAAAAGCAAACGAAATAGAATCTAAGCTAGATTCTAAATTCTTAGAATGCACCCACCCAAAGTGGTAGAGATTCTAAAGTCTAAAAGGTATATATTTTAAAAAGAGGACAATATGATAAGGCAAAAAATACAATTAGATTCTATAAATATTAAATTCAATAATAAAAGGAGCAAAAATTGAAAAAAATAGTTTTTGTAAGTGGCACGCGCGCGGATTTTTCAAAAATTAAATCATTAATGTTAAAGATTGAAGAATCTAGGGAATTTGAACTACATATATTTGCCACAGGTATGCACTTAAGCAAGCAATTTGGTTTAACAGTTAGAGAGATAGAAAAGTCAAATTTTAAACATATCTATAAATTTATAAATCATGATAGATATTATCAAATGGATTTAGCCTTGTCGCACACAATTTGTGGATTTTCAAGATTTATAGCTGAATATGAGCCTGATTTAATCATAGTGCATGGAGATAGGGTTGAGCCACTTGCAGCAAGCATAGTGGGGGCTTTAAATAATATTTTGGTAGCACATATTGAAGGAGGAGAGGTATCTGGCACAATAGATGATAGCATAAGGCATGCCATATCAAAGCTAGCACATATACATTTAGTAAATGATAATAGCGCAAAAAAGCGACTTTTGCAGCTTGGTGAAAGCGAAGATTCCATCTTTATTATTGGATCGCCAGATTTAGATATTTTAGAGAGTGATAATATTAGTTTAGAGGAGGCAAAGCATTATTATGATATAGATTTTATGGAATATGGTATTGTAATGTTTCACCCTGTAACAACAGAGCTAGATAGCATAAAAATACAAACTGATATACTTGTAGCCGCATTGAAAGAGAGTAGGCAAAACTATATTGTAATCTATCCCAATAATGATTTAGGATTTAATCATATCTTAGAATCATATAAGACTATAAGAGATGATAAGAGTTTTAGATTCTATCCTTCTATTCGTTTTGAATATTTTGTAGCTTTGCTAAAAGGTGCGACATTTTGCATTGGTAATTCAAGCTGCCTGCTAAAAGAGGCGCCATATTTGGGGATTCCTAGTATAAATGTAGGCTCAAGACAATCTGGCAGAATGGGCAGCAAATATACAAGCGTATTTCACGCAAATGCAAATAAAAATGAAATTCTTATGGCAATACAAAAGGCAAAAACTTTCAAACATAATCACAAAACAAAGCATAAAAGAGCAAAAAGCAATGAGCTATTTTTTGATTTATTACAAAAAGGCATATTATTTGATATAGCAAAGCAAAAACAATTTAAGGATATAGTATGAGCAATCAAATATCATTAATAAAAAAGATACTAAATTACTTACAAAAAAGATACGAAAATATAGAATCTAATAATGAAATAATAGATTTGCAAAAGCTAGATTTACTTACACCACCAATGGTTTTAGCACAAATAAATCGCATTTGGGATAATTATTGGAATCTAAATATAAATCATGGGGGGGGGGGGCAAATACCATGTCTCTACAAATATGATATACGCACAAAGGATACAAAGTCCCCTCTTAATCCATGGGCTTTTATTAGAGTAAAAAATGAGGAGCAAACTTTGCAAGCTAGTCTAGATTCTATACTACCAGCAATACAACGTGGAGTTATTGGCTATAATGACTGCACTGATAATAGTGAGGCTATTATATTGGATTTTTGTAAAAGATATCCAAGTTTTATACCACTTAAATATCCTTATGAGGTAATGCTAGAAAATCCAAAGCACGAAAACAATAAACTACATAATTATTATAGATTTGTCTTAAAAGCAATACCTAAAAATGAGTGGTTTATTAAAATAGATGTAGATCATATTTATGATGCTAAAATCTTATTTCAAACATTTTATATACCAAAAACAGCAAAACATGCAGTTGTATATCCTAGAATAAATTTTATTTTAAATAAAGAATATAATCAAATATACATACAAAATAATGGCATAAATGGATTTATACAGGGCTATGACCAGCTTTTAGTATGCAATAGAAATGTTGATTTTACTGAACGTAAAACTTCTAAAGCAGCACAATGGATTGATAATGCAAAACATGAAAATACGCTATATTCAGAGCAACAAATATTGCCAAAACTAATATATCATCATGCTCCCCTTATGCAGTGGCACTTTCCTGCTATGAAACAAAGACGATTGGATTTCATAAAGCACTTAGATTTAATATCGCTAGAAACATTTAAACATTACAATAAACATCTTATAGAATCTAGAATCCCAAGTTTTATGCTTAATGCTAATTTTATTTCAGCACTATATAAGCAATTCAACATAAAGGAATAGTATGACTTTAGCACTCATACCAGCAAGAGCTGGCTCAAAAAGCATTAAGAATAAAAATCTAGTAAATTTAAATGGCTTTCCACTCATTCATTACACAATAGAATCTGCTAAAAAATCAAACTACATTAATGAAATTGTGGTAAGTAGTGATGGAGATTCCATTCTTGCATACGCTTTAAATCAAGGCATAAAAGCATTAAGGCGACCAAAAGAACTTGCTATGGATAGCACACAAAGCCATGAGGTTATCTTGCATGCTATAACTCACTACAAAGAATTTAAATATATTGTGTTATTACAACCCACATCACCATTAAGAGATTCTATAGATATTGATAATGCTTTTAGAATCTTTTTAGAAAAAAAGGCAAATGCACTTATAAGTGTTAGCAAAATAGACAATAAGATTCTAAAAGCTTTTATAACTGATGAAAATGGCTATCTAAAAGGTATATGCAATGATATTTATCCATTTATACCGCGTCAAAGCCTACCAGAAACCTATCAAAGCAATGGGGCAATTTATATTATCAAAAGGGACTTATTTTTACAGAATCCAAATTTTTTGCCATCTAAGACACATTACTATATTATGAGCCTTGAAAACAGCATAGATATTGACACTAAAAATGATTTAGAACAAGCAAGCAATATCTTGCAACAAAGACATTGCAATAAAAATAAATTGCTATAAATTATTACTTTAAATATGAGTGTAATAGAGATGGCGAGAAAAATATAATTATATTTTATATACCACTAATAAGCACAAAAGCAAGCATTAAAAGCCTTTATATTTATGTAATGTTTATGCGTGTTTTTGCAAATACAAATAACTACAATTACAAAATACAAATAGACAAAACAACTTTTTTTTAACTTGCATTCTTTGCTTGTATGCAGTTTATAAATAAATGTAGTTTTATATGCTTTTTTATAGATATTGTAAAGTGGATATAATTTATGCTAAACTTATAAAAGCATATTTATTTAAGGAGTTGATATGAAATTTGCTATGTCTCTATGTGTTTTGCTATTGTTTTTTATTTTGGGTTGCACAAAGCAGGAAGCCCCAAAGCTAATTCCTAAAGCAAAGGATTTAAATAGGCTTGAAATTTACAATAAGTTGGATAATCTTAAAGAAGGAATATGGCATGTTGATGAATGGAAAGCTCTTGCTAAAAATATCTGCAATAATTCTAAACAAAAAGATTGTTCTATACTTGGTGAAATATATTATGATCACTTTTATGGCTATGGCACAAGAGCAAATCGACAAAAAGCAATACAAATACTTGCAAAGAGTTGCGAATTAAATGATAGTAAAAGCTGCCTTAAATTAGGCACATTAGCAGACCAATCAGACTATCCAGTAGGCAAAAGCACAACTTTCTTTAAAAAAGCTCATGACCTTGCACAAAAAGGGTGCAATGAAAATTATGCCATGGATTGTTCGGTATTAGCTACGCTTTATTTTGAAGGGTATGGGGATTTTGATAGAGATAGAGGCAAAGCAAAGGAATATGCACATAAGGCATGCGACATGTTGCATGCGGGTTCATGTATTTTTATAGGTATTAATGGTGATACACATGAGGAAGTTATAGAAGCTCATAAGAAAGCCTGTGAATTAGGGGTAAAAGCATTTTGTAAGTAGCTATATAGATAGATTCTAAAAATTATGGCTTTGATAATAAATCTAGAGCTTATGGATTAATAATCTTAAAGCTAGCTTAATTATCCATTAACATAGCAAAAGATTGCTGCAAAGCAAGTTTATTGCAATTATTTGGCATTATTTTTGTTAAAATTCTATTAACATTTAATAAGGCAATAAGGAGTAATCTTGACATTTAATCCCTATCCATTTGAGCGACTACGCAGTTTATTAGATTCTTGCAATCCTAGTGTTAATGGGCTAAATCTAAGCATAGGAGAACCAGCATTCCCCTCACCACAAAAAGTAGTGCGGGCATTGCAAGATAATGCCGAGCTTATACGCTATTATCCAAGTCTTGATTCTATGCTACCAGAAGCACAGATTGCATTTGTTAAACAAAGATTTAATGTAGCACTAAAAGAAACGGAGTTAGTTCCCACATTTGGTTCAAGAGAAGTTCTTTTTAATTTTGTGCATTTTATTTTCACAAATAATATATGTAAAAAAAATAACACACCAACGCTTGCTTTTCCAAATCCATTTTACCAAATATATGAAGGAGCACAGATTGCAAATCACGCAAATGCTATCTATATGTCTTTAACTGCAGAAAATGATTTTAAACCAAAGCTTTGCAAGGCTGATTTACAAAAAGTAAGTATGGTGATTTTAAACTCTCCAAATAATCCAACAGGTCAGATTCTAACAAAAGATGAGCTTATGGAATGGGTGCAACTAGCTCTAGATTATGACTTCATATTAGTCAATGATGAATGTTATAGCGAAATATATAAAGACAATGCACCACCTAGTATTCTTGAGGCATGTATAGAGCTTGGAAATACTACTTTTAAAAATGTGTTTGCTATTAATTCCATATCAAAAAGGCTTGCTGCACCGGGTTTGCGTAGTGGTTTTATAGCAGGAGATTCTAAACTTTTGCAAGATTATAGAATCTTTCGCACTTATGTTGGCATTAGTATGCCTCTTACTTTGCAAAAAGCAAGTATTATCGCATGGCAGGAAAACGATTACGCACAAATAGTGCGTGAAAAATTTGCAAAAAATCTTACAATCGCACAAGAAATTTTTTGTGATATAAAAATACTACCCTACACATTTTATATATGGCTATGCGTATCAAATGGTAAAAAAATAGCTAGCAAAGAACTATCTTGTGATATGCTTTTTACACAAGAGCTTTATAAGCAAACAGGGCATAAAGTTTTGCCTGGCTCATATCTTGGACGAAATGGGTGTGGTATGGGGTATGTGCGTATAGCACTAACGCATGAAGCAGATATTATGCAAAAAACACTAAAGGAAATAAAAGCCTGCTATGATTCTTTTATAACACAATGCTAAAGGAGATATCATGCAGGAGAGCAATTTGCATTTAAAAAATATCACACAAAAGACGAGCAAAACGCAAATAAGTAATGCAGGTGGAATCCTATTAGTATCACCGCAAAGTTTTGCTAATTTTATGGCAGATTCTATGTATAAAAAATATCTTGACATAGCTATTGCTGATGGTTTGAGAGCGGCAAAAAAGGCAAGCGAAGTGTTTGCCTTATGCTATCAAATCCCATTACAACATATAGATATTACAATAAGACCAACAGATTCTATTCATACTGACACATTGCAATATTACACAAATATGCTGCCAAGCTTTAAACCAAAGGATTTTAAAATCACAATCAATGATAATAAGGAAGTATCAAGCAAGCAAGCAGATAAACCAAACTCTACTATGCGTTCGAGATTTAACCAAGCAGCAGTGCAATTTCATTCCTCACAATCAACAATTAATAAAGATACAACACTTGTAAATAAATCCCAAGGGCATTGCGGTTTTGAGGCAAAGGTAAGCATACAAACAGATTATAAAATACCGCCAAATATGGAATCTATGTATGCCCTGCATGCAACTTTACTAAGCCTTTTTGGTAATTTTAGTCATGATGATATGGCTATTATCGCACAAATGAGACTTATTAAATAGCAGGCTATTTAAGTTTGCCAACTTTTATTGTGTGATTTATATTATCCTTGCTTTTTAGCTATATTGCCATTATAATCATAAATTTTAATATTTTTTAACCACTTTATAAATGCTTTTTTATCTTTATGCTTTTTATAATAAATTGTAGTATTTTTATCTGCAACCACTCCATATTACCTTGATGATACATTATGAGCAATCAGACAAATAACTCTTATATAGTTACAATCTCTCTGTTTTTTATGCTTATATATTTTTAATTCCAGCATTTTGCATTAGTATATAAAAATAAAACAACCAAAGCTATCACATTTTACATAAAAAATTTGTTTTATATAACTATTCACTTAAAATAATAATAAATTATTGTAGCTATGCTATATTGTGTTGCTTTTTTGACTATCTATTGCGTTTTGTTTTTTGCTTTTTTCATAAAATCTGGGATACGACCGCGTTCTGCCTCAAGTTTAGCAACTTGTTGAAACAACTCAACAACCGCTTCAAACATTTCACCCGGTATCATTCTATCAACATCTACAAGCCTATAAAGTTCTCTTGCAAGCGGTGGATTTTCTATTATTAGAATCTCATGCTCTCTTGCGATACCCTTAATCCTTACTGCAAGATGATCTATACCTTTTGCAACAACAACAGGAGCAGATTCTGTTTCACTATTGAAACGCAAGGCAACCGCATAATGAGTTGGGTTTGTTACCACCACATTCGCACTAGGAATGGCACTCATCATTTTATTCATAGCATTTTTCATCATAATCTGTCGTATCTTTGCTTTTACTTCCTGGTTTCCTTCTTGCTGCTTAAACTCATCTTTTAGCTCCTGCTTACTCATACGCAAACTTTTAATATATTGATAACGTTTAATAAGAAAATCCAAAATTCCCATAACTAGAAATAAAAAAAGCAAAGCACCAATAAGGATTAATGCTTTTCTATAAAACCATGCAAGCTGTTGATCTAATGGACTCATTGATATATTAGCAACTTCATCTAAAAACCCAATAAAAATAAAAAATCCAACCGCAAATGCAATAAACACTTTAAGTGTAATAATAAAGCCATCTAGCAACTTTTTTAGCGAAAAAAGATTCTTAGCACCCTTAATTGGATTAATTTTATCAACTTTTGGTTTTATAATTTTGAAGCTTAATAAAAAGCCAAATTGAGCCACATTGCCAATAATACCAGCAATCATAAGTGCAATAAAAAATGGCATAGCGCACACTGCCGCAACTTTAAGTATAATCAATGTAATGGAAAAAATTGTATGCATATTAAATTCCATAAGAAAAAGCTTTGTGCATTCAACATACAATCCTTTAAAAGTTTTTACCCAAAATGGAAAAATAATAAAAAGAAGCATAAGTCCAACAACTAAGCCAGCAAGCCCCACTAAATCTGGGCTTTTTGCGATACTTCCCTCCTCTCTTGCTTTTTGTATCTTGCGATGCGAGGGGGCGTGGGTTTTTTCTTCTTCTGCCATTAGGGTATCCTACTATCCATAATATTACAAAACTATAAAAATGAAATTATATCACATTTTAAATATGCCATATAATATTATAGATACAAATATAAAATGTTGTAAATATTAGCAATTTGAAGAATAAATGGGGTTTTTTATTCTGTCATTTATGAAATTAAAAAATTTTAATTCTTTGTTTAAG
>X347_Brown_Bear__coassemble_1646_pt1 | contig 11281 bp, 11 predicted proteins | sample X347_Brown_Bear__metabat2_high_PE_010 | metagenome-assembled genome bin X347_Brown_Bear | reverse complement strand
TATATAAAGTATTTAAAATTATATGCAGTTTTGTATGTTTTTTGATGTATATAAAATATGCTTAAATTAAAAATATATAGCCTTTATATATGTTTTTTATTATGATATTTACATTTAATTACTTTACAATATTATTTATATAAAACATACTTAACTGCAATTTAAATACCCTATAAAACTACATTTTTAGTTTTTTAAGACTAAATCAAAAAGAGACTATAAAGTGTGTGGCTTGTAGTTTATGTTGTGTGTTTAGAAAAATAATATAAACATTATTCAAAATCAAAAATTGTTAAAAATTGCTGTGCACGTTTTGTTTGAGGAGACTTAAAAAAACTTTGTGCTTCACCCTCTTCAGCTACAATACCATTATCAAAAAATACAACTCTATGACTAATAGCTTCAGCAAAACGCATTTGATGAGTTACTATCACCATACTCATGCCATCAATCGCTAAAGATTTAATCACCTCAAGCACTTCTTTTACCATTTCTGGGTCTAGACTAGCAGTTACTTCATCAAATAGCATGATTTTTGGATTCATACAAAGACTACGAACAATTGCTACTCTTTGCTTTTGCCCACCGCTCAAATCTCGTGGATAGTGATGTATTTTTGTCTCTAGTCCTACTCTCTTTAGCCATTGAATTGCTTCTTCTGTGGCACTTTCCTTAGATTTTTTAAGTATTTTACATGGTGCTAGCAACACATTATCAAGCACACTTAAATGTGGAAAAAGTTCATAACTTTGAAAAACCATGCCAATCTTTTGACGCAATATACGCCAATTAGATTTTTCTTGAATCATTTTTCCGTCAAAAATAATCTGCCCAGAATCAATACTTTCAAGTCCATTAAGACAACGTAAAAATGTGCTTTTACCACAACCACTAGGTCCTATAATAGATACAACTTCATTTTCTTTGAGGCAAAAATTAATGCCTTTTAATATTGGAATGTTTCCTTGTGTTGTATGAGTGAATGATTTATGTAAATTGCGTGTTTCCATTAAAACCGCACCAGTATCATGATGATGCATCAAAATTTATTACCCTTATTATTGAATATAAATCTATTGCATAGCATAATTTTATTAAAATTTAATTGCTAATCTTTTTGGTTTCTAATATATGTTGGCGTATCTAAATCATCCTCATCGTAATCGCCACTACTAATTCTAGTTGATCTATGAACATAAATATCAGGAGCACTAAATAGATTAGGTTGTGTTTGTGGCTGTTGTTGTGCAGGCTCTTTGGTAGCTTGTGCTGGCATACTTTGTGGTGCTACTTGCGGTTTTGTTGGAGTTTCTTGACGTTGGTTTTTATCAAATCCTGTTGCTATAATAGAAACTCGCACTTTATCCATTTCAAAATCATCGCGTGGCATAGTTCCAAAAATAATATCCGCATCTTCTCGTGCAGCCTCTTGAATAATAGCCATAGATTCTGAAATGGCAACAAATGGAAAATTAGAGTTAAACTCATAATTTACAATAACACCCATAGAGCCATTAATAGACATATTATCAAAAAGAGGCGAATGAATAGCATTTGTTATAGCATCATCTGCGGCATTCTCCCCTTGTCCCTCACCAATACCCATAAGTGCTAAACCTCTATGACTCATAACCGTGCGAAGGTCTTCAAAATCCACATTAATACCATCGTTGGCGTGATTTAAAATAACGCTTGAGATTCCATTAACAGCACGCGCAACAACATCATCAACATAGCTCATGCTTTCTTTATAACCAGTATTTTTGCCAATAACGCTAAGCAATTTTGTGTTTGGTATAACAACAATAGAATCGCATACTTCATGCAATTCTTTTAATCCTTCTTCTGCCAATTTGGCACGGCGACTTCCCTCATACGCAAAAGGCTTTGTAACAACACCAATAGTTAATGCACCAGTCTCTTGTGCGGCTTTTGCAAATACTGGAGCAGCACCAGTTCCAGTGCCACCACCAAGTCCAGCTGCTATAATAATTAAGTCAGAACCTTCAAGCGCACTCTTAATATCATCATAGCTCTCTTCAGCGGCTTGCTTGCCTTTTTCTGGTTTCATGCCTGCCCCTAAGCCTTTTGTAAGCTTTTTACCCAAAACAATATGATTTGATACGGGGCTATTATGCATGTGTTGCAAATCTGTATTTGCAATCATAAGACGAATACTTGCAAAAGTGCCTTTGTTTTTAAGATGACGAATAGTGTTGTTACCGCCACCACCTACACCTACAACCGTGATTACAGGAGCATGTCCCATTTCCTCATTTGGTATTTCTCGCAAATCGACTTCATTGTTATTCATAACTTCACCTTTATAATGTTTAAAATAAATCTTTTATCTTGGCTTTGAAACGTTGCAGGAATGAAGGTTTTTCATCATGCAAATTTTCTAGCTCATCATTCATATTGTTTTTGGACTCTGCAACAGGCTGTTCCAAATCTGTCAAATCTATTTGAAAATCGGAACTTGCTTGTGTTGTCTGCTTTCCATAATCAGATTCTACCATATTTAACGCATTATGCCTACTCCTAATGTTGTTTTGTGAATCTTTTTCATAATTTGTAAAGCTTCCAGCTCCATAAAGTATGAGACCTACCACAACCGAACTGCTAGAATCTTTTAGATTATCAAATAATCCGTCTATCTCAATAGGACGTGCCAAACGCACAGATAGGGGACTAAAGGCAGCAGAAGCAAACTCACGCATGCCTTTTAAGTTAGCCATACCACCAGTAAGCACTACTCCAGTAATATTTCTCTTTAAACCGCTTGTGCCAATAGAATCTGACAAGATACGCAAAGTTTCCTTTACTCTATCTCCCATAACACAATAAATATCGCGTAGTGGAACTTCAATTGTTTCCTCATTATTGCCTAAACGCGGAATCTCAAGAACTCTATTTTGCTCTTCTGCTGTTGGCAAAAGATTGCCAAACTTTATTTTAATCTCTTCGGCAACTTTTAGTGGAGTATTAAGAAAACGTGCCATATCGCTTGAGATATGATTAGAGCCAACCCCTAAAAAATCATTATAACACATAGAATTGCCATCATAAATCATAAGCTCACATGTTTGAGCACCCATATCAATACATGCAACACCCAAATCTTTTTCATCTTCATGCAACACTGCAATAGATGCGGCATAGGAAGCAAGCACAATATTTTCAATTTCAACACCAGCAAGTCTAATAGCTTTTTTTAGATTCTCCAAGCTAGCAGTCTGCACAGTAACAATATGAGTATCAACTTCTAAGCGACTGCCTGTCATGCCAATTGGATCTTCAACAGATTCTTTATCATTTAATCTAAAATGGTGTGGTAAAACATGAACTATTGAGTGATCTTTTGGAATTCCAGCATTATGCACGGCAAAACTCAAAGCGGCATTAATAGTGTCAATATTTACTTCACGATCCATAACATTAGCACTACCACTTACATTAATGCTCTTTGTATGTGCTCCAGAAAGCGATACTATTGCCCTTGTTACCTCTACGCCAGCCATAAGCTTTGCTTCATGGATACTTTTTTTAATGGCACTACCAGCTTGCTCTATATTAACAATTGCACCTTTTTTAACACCCTGTGTTTTACAAGTTCCAGTGCCAATAATTTGGACATCAGAACCTCTGACATCCGCAATAATAGAGCAGATTTTAGTTGAGCCAACATCAACGCCTAGAATAATTTTATTCAATTCTGCCTCCTATAATCAATAACTTTATAATGTTTTATTGCATAATCAAGCATTGCATTTCTTAAATCTCGAATCTTTATTTCCTGTAAAGCCTCATCTTCTGCATTAGTAATATTTACAAGATCCGCATAACTTGGCATATCTTGTTTTATTATCTTAAATAAAAGAGCCTTGTTTGAACCAAGAAGCACAACTCCTTTTTCTTGATTACTTTTCATAATATAGTCTATTGCTTGTCGCATATCCATATCTTCCAAGCCAATTGAAAGCATCTGTTTATAGGCAGCACTATCCTTTTCTTGCCACAAAGATAGGTGGATATGTAGAATTTCTTGCATGGATTTTTCATCTATATTAGCAAGCTTGCTATATGCTATTTTCTTAAACTCATCATTTTGTTTTTTTGTCATTAAATCATCTCTAACAAGATTTTTAGCTTGCTCAAAACCTAAAGGTTGTTTTGGAGTTTTTTCTAAAATATATGGAATAATCCAATGCTCATTGCTGTATTCTATGGGAGCTAGCAAACCTTCTCCACTACTTACAGAAAGTGTAAGCATTGAGCTATCCTTACCATCATCATTAAGCTGCAAACTATACAAAGGAATATCTTGAAAAGTTATATTTTGTATATCTAAGTCAGAATCAAAGTGCTTTTGCAATAATGTAAGGCTTTGAGATTCCATTGTTGTTATAACATTGCTTGGCTTAAGCTTCATATCCTTATTTGTGGAAATTGCTTTACTCATATTTGACATATATGAGCTTGCAAGACCCAAGATAGCTTTACGATAATCTTGCTCCACTTCGGATTTTACCTGCTCAAAAGATGTTGCATTATATTTTTTTTCATTGTCTTTATAAAATTTTCCAATAGATTGTTTATCTGCTTTAATTGCACTTGTATCCAATGCAATATATGCAATTTTATAATGTGCTGGTTCTACATATTTATTTTTATTTTTCTCCCAATAATCATGCACTTCTTTATCTGTAACTTGTATAGCAATATTTTTTAATATAGAATCTTTATTTAATAGTTTTAATGCAACAATATCCCTAATTTTACCTGCACTCATAAAGGCATTTGCTTCAAGTGTAGAAACTGGTGCAATTGGAAAATTTTGCATTTTGATTTGCAAAAGATTTTTTGCAACAAAAGATTCGTAGCTTTCAGTAGTCCAGCGATTTGCATGCAAAAGATTCTCATATTGCTCTTTATTAAAATTATGTGTAGAATCTTGAAACTCTGGCATGTTAAGCAATGTCTCTAAAATCTCATTTGGCGTTACATTTACACCAATGTCTTGTGCTAACATTTCCATAAGTTTCTCTTGCACTAGCACCCTAAAAGCTTCTTGTTCTATTTCAGGCATTGGCTTACCATCATCTGGTATGCCGGCTTGTCGCATACGCTCGGAAATAGTGTCATATATTTCATTATATTTTTTTTGATATTCTTGACGACTAATATATATATCTCCAACTTTAGCAATGCTATCTCTTGATACAGCGGAAAATCCACCGCCACCCCATTCTACCATGCTAGCAAATATTAATGCCAAAGCACTTACCCAAACAGTAATAACAAGATATTTTTTGTGCTTTTGCATCCATTCTAGCATAATAAAATCCCTTTTTTAATTATTAAATTTGAAAACAAAATTTGGTATTGACTTTTTTGACTGAAAAAGTCCTGACATTGTAACAAAAAAAATACAATATTTTACAAGTTAATGACAATTTTTAAAATTTAATAGCATATAAAAAACATATCATAAAAAATAATTTAAACAAACCTTGATGTTATAAATAAATAAAGTATTTTTCATATTTTTTTAAAATGAAATTATATCGTAAAATTATCTATGTTTTAAATCGCAACTAAATATTTAGTTTTTTTCCAACTCTGCTAGCATACTTGTGAGTATCTCAAAACCAATCTTTTCAAATGCAGAGCTTTTATATTTGCCTCATATAGCCACAACAACATATAAGCTACAATAATTTTATAGGATAGTTGTTTTATGTAAGTTTATTTGAAAAAAGATAGTTTTAGCTTTTCTTGCATTGATTGCTTTTTAAAATATTATGGCTCTTTGTTTTTAGAATTTTGGATAGTCTAGTTTCTGATATATAGAATCTAAATTTTGCTAAGGAGTAGGGTAGGGGGTTAGCTGATTGCATATATTTTATGTTTAGATTCTAACATAAAGTAATGTATGGAATTAAGTCAATCATTAAGCTATTGTATATGAAATATTTTCTAATATTTTTTTCTTGCTGGATTTTGCTTATAAATTATATGTGTTTTTGATAGCACTTCATGTAAAGTTTTTTTATCTTTACGAAAAAAAGTAAATATCCACAAGAAAAAACATAGCTCAATAAGCCATACAGCAATAAAAACAAAAGCCTGCCAAATACTTGGTGGAGTTTCATTTGCACTATTAGAATCTCTACAAAGCATAATCTCCGCATAGCGAAAGCCCGGCGTTTGACCTTTTAATATAAAAAATACAAATAAAATAAAGCAATAAAGCATTTCACATACAAAAATAGCTAGTTGGTTATGTAAAAAATCCTCTTTTCCCTGCAAAAACACATAAGTAGTAATATAAAGTATGGGCATATTAATCAAAAACATATCAGTAATAAAGGCTTTTAGGCGAGCAATAATGAAGTTATATTTTGGCTTAATAGCTTTTGTATCTATTTCTTTAGTGTATTTACTGCCATCAAGGAATTTATTTTTTTGCCTTTTTTTCTGCTTTTTCATATTATCACTTTTATTGTTTAATGTGAATGCTGCTTTGAGAATCTTTTGGTGTTGTGTTGTCTTGCATTGGCGTATCATTACGCATGGCTTGTGCCACTTTCAATGCTTTTGTAAAGTCGCCTTTTGCGTTTAATTTACGTATATTATCTGCAAATCCAGCATAAGTAGTATCTCCAAGCGAGATTGCAAACCATGTTGGATTCCATGTATAATATTTTAAGAATATTTTATAATGCTTAGGTGAGCCGAAAATAAAAATACTCTCATCAGCAAATGTATGCTGCGTAACATTTGGATTTTCATAACTTTCATAGACAATAAGTTTGGAAAAAGTGCAGTATGTTTGCAATATGCTTTCAATATTATTTGCTGTGTCTTTTCCACAGATATAGAGCAGATGCTTTTGTTGCACTTTATCTGTAATAAGCTTTGCAAGTGTTATGCTATCGCATGCTGTTGTTGGACAAAATAAGATAGACCCGCCCTCTTGCAGCCACTTTTCTTTTGTGCGTTCTCCAATAACAATAGCCTGTTTTTGCAAAAAAAGCTCTGCATATTCATGTTGCATAATTGCATTAATGGCATTTTTCGAAGTAATTAGAATGTAATCAATGGATTTTATAGCCTCTTTTGTTATGTAAAAAGGTAAAATTTTGATATTTAAAAGTTGCAAAATAGACACATTATCTAAAAGCATTTGGTCTATATTTGGCATTTTATTATCAGATTTAAGAATATATATCATTAGACATTCCATTAATGTGATTTTGGATAATATCGGAAATATTTTACAACATTCAATATGCAGGCATAATTTAGCTAATAAACTTTAATTGTAATTTCGTATAGTTTATTTTAAATGTAAATCTTAATATAATACTGTATAATACAATAGTGTAATAAACAGATACTACAAAATAGCATATTAAAATATCCTATAAAGCTATTTTAATTGTATGCAACATTTTTAGATTAAAACAAAAAATATAATAAACTATAAAGCAGCAATCAATGTTTTAAATGTGTGTTTTTATATAAAACTAAATTTATTGCAATAACACACGATTATGAAACATTATTAATATCTTGATTTTTAACATTTTTTAGTGTAGAATATACATTTTTAAGTTTTGCATAGCCATTAATATTTCAAAATTATGGCTTTGTAGGGATATGAAATCAATTATTTAAGGAAAGATCGTGGAACAGACTTTATCAATCATTAAGCCAGATGCTGTAAAAAAGAATGTTATAGGTAAGATTATTTCTAGATTTGAAGAAAATGGATTACGTATTGCGGCAGCCAAAAAAGTACAACTTAGTCGCCATGAAGCACAAGAGTTTTACGCTGTGCATAAAGAACGACCTTTTTATAATGATCTTGTGGATTTTATGGTTAGCGGTCCTGTTGTTGTCATGGTTTTAGAAGGCAATAATGCAGTTGCAAAAAATAGGGAACTTATGGGTGCGACAAATCCAAAAGAAGCAGCTCCTGGCACAATACGTGCAGATTTTGCAGATAGTATTGATGCAAATGCTGTTCATGGTAGTGACTCTAAGGAAAATGCAGCTATTGAGATAGCATTTTTCTTTGCAAAAAGCAAGATTCTATAATATAAATATATAATATTTGAAAATTTTGTAAAGCAATATATGAGCAGTTTTTATGCAGATTGAGTTTCGCAAAATTACAAATAAACCAAAGTTAATCCATGCTGTATTTAGTGATATGCAAAATTCCGAATTTCATGAAAATGATAGCATGGAATTAGAAGGTGAAGTTATTAGACAGGACGCAAAAATAGTAAAGTTTCATGGCAAAATGAAAGGTTTTTTGCATCTTGTTTGTGCAATAAGCGGGGAAGAATTTATCCGACAAATTGATGAAGAGTTGGTTTTGTATTTTTCAGATGGAATCTGGGAAACACAAAACCAATCAAAGAATATAGATTCACTTGATGTAATCGAATTTTTTGATGGTTATATAGATTTTGATTTTATTTTAGCAAGTGAAATAGAATCTATAAGATTAGATTATAATGTTAAGGAGTAAGTTATGGCAGTTCCTAAGCGAAGAGTAAGTAAGACAAGAGCGGCAAAAAGACGCACTCACTATAAAGTAACATTGGCAAAGCCAGTAAAAGATAAAGATGGTAGTTGGAAATTACCCCATCATATAAATAAATTTACACAATCTTATCAGTAGAATATATCATGTTGCGAATTGCATTAGATGCAATGGGTGCTGATAATGGTATTGAACCTGTTGTGTGTGGTTTATTGCAAGCATTGCAAAATAAGGACTTTAAGGCTTATCTCATAGGAGATGTGGCTTTATTGAAATCTTTTTTGGATGCCAAAAAGCTTTCAAGCAATATATTGCAAAATATTGAGCTACTGCATACCGACGATTACATTCGTATGGAAGAGCAAGCAAGTAACGCCAATAAACGCACAACTACCTCCATATATCATGCTATTGGACTTGTTAAAAATAATGAGGCAAGTGCATGTGTTAGCGCTGGGCATAGTGGAGCTACCATGAGTCTTGCCACATTGCAAATTGGGCGGATAAAAGGTGTATCTCGTCCTGCAATATGCACTTGCATGCCAACTACAGAGAATCGTTGTAGCATTATACTAGATGCTGGGGCTAATACAGATTGCAAGCCAGAATATCTTGTAGATTTTGCATTAATGGGCTTTCATTATGCAAAACATGTTTTACATTATGATTCTCCTAGTGTAGGACTTTTAGCAAATGGCGAAGAAGATTCTAAGGGAAATGATTTAACAAAACAGACATTTCAAATGTTAAAAAAATACGATTTCTTTAAAGGCAATGTAGAGGGATCTGATATTTTTAATGGTTCAGTAGATGTTATTGTATGTGATGGTTTTATGGGTAATCTTGTATTAAAAGCAAGTGAGGGAGTGGCTAGCTCAATTAGCACTATATTGAGAGAAGAGATTAAGAAATCACCAATAAGTTCTATTGGCTATCTGCTTGCAAAGCCAGCCTTTAAAGCCTTAAAGGCAAAAATTGATTATGCTGAATATGGTGGTGCTCCGCTACTTGGCATTAAAAAGCCTGTTATTATTAGTCATGGTAAAAGTAATGCTAGAGCAATGGAAACTGCAATTTATCAAGCCATTGAGGCATGCGATTCAAAAATATGTGATAAAATTACAGAAGCATTTCAATCTATTGAAACAAAGTGAATATAACATAAGGACTTCTTTATTAAGCTCCTTATGTTATAGGCATTGAAAGATTCTTTTAAGTAAGGAAAAAACATGCTCCATGCCTCTATCAAATCTATTGCTTCTTATGTGCCTAAAAATTGCATTTCAAATGATTTTTTTGCTCAGTTTTTAGAAACAAGCGATGAGTGGATTACACAGCGTACTGGTATAAAAACACGTTATTTTGCGGATAAGGAACAAATGGGTAGTGATTTGGGAGTCTCTGCAGCCAAGCTTGCCATAGAGCGTGCAAATATAACTGCAAAAGACATTGATTTGGTAATATGTGCTACTATTAATCCAGATTTTTTTGCTATGCCTTCTACTGCTTGTATTATTGCTGCAAAACTTGGCATTAAAAATACTCCCGCATTTGATATAAGTGCTGCTTGCACCGGATTTGTATATGCACTATCTATAGCAAAGGGCTATATTGAGAGCGGCATATACAATCATATACTTGTAGTTGGGGCAGAAAAAGCAAGCGGGGTGCTTGACTTCAGTGATAGAACCACTTGCGTTTTGTTTGGTGATGGTGCTGGGGCTTGTGTTATGGGGAGAGGAAATCAAGTAGGCATTAAAGATATTCACATTTCTGCTGATGGGCATTTTTCGCATTTGCTTTGCACGCCAAAAAGTTTTAGCAATAATATTCAACATGAAGCTTTAAGTGTGTTTAATGTAATGAATGGAGAGGCAACAAATAAAAATCAATTTTTAAAAATGAAGGGTAATGAGGTTTTTAAGGTTGCAGTAAGAACAATTGCAAACGATGCAAAAGATATTTTAGAACGCAACAATATGAGTGCAGATGACTTAGACTATTTTGTGCCACATCAAGCAAATTTACGCATTATACAATCTGTTGCTAATACTCTTGGCTTGCCTGATGAAAAAATCATTCTTAGCGTACAAAAATATGGAAATACTTCTGCTGCAAGCATTCCTATGGCACTAGATTACGCCTATATGAATGGCAAGTTTAAGCATAGAGATTTGTTATTGTTAGATGCTTTTGGTTCTGGTTTTACATGGGGTAGTGCGCTTATATATGCTGATTTTGCATGATAATCATAATTTTTTAGCTACCAAATTATGTAGCTATACTAGATTTATTATCTAATTTAGCAACATTTAAATAAATTAAAAAAACTTAAAGATTTAGCAAAATATTCAATATAAATGATAATTGCTTTTTGTTTTAAATATAATAATTCCATTTCTATTTTTCTAAATATGATTTATTTATACGCTAGCAATAAGGCTATCAAAGCCCAAACATTAATAGAATCTTACTTCTTGTTATTGCAATACAGATAACGCAATCTATTGATTTTATATACTTAAAAAAGCCCATCAAATAAGGTTTTATTTTTGCCTCACCAATCCGAAATTATTATAAGCAAGATAATGAAAGCTAAATTTATTTGCTTAAATTAAATAGATAAAATTGCAGATATTTATTATTGAAAGCCCTAAGCCCATTAATAGATTCTAATGAAAATGTCATTTCATAAAAGAAATATATTAAAATATTAAATAG
>X347_Brown_Bear__coassemble_1642_pt1 | contig 11393 bp, 10 predicted proteins | sample X347_Brown_Bear__metabat2_high_PE_010 | metagenome-assembled genome bin X347_Brown_Bear | reverse complement strand
TCCAGATTCTATTGCAAGAGAGTTTTTCTGCGCTTTGACAAAGCGGGATTTTGCAAAAGCACAAGAGATTTTAGAATCTATATTTGTAGTTATTTCTTATTGTAGTGGTGTTGCCTTTGTTAGAGCGGGGGTAAAGAAAAATAGCTCACTAGGGTCAATGATAAGAAAAAAATCTAATGTGCATGGTGTGATACCAAATCTTTTTTCAATGGGTATATTTGGATTCTCAAATGCACTAAGGCATTCATCGGAATTTAATACTAAAGAACGTATTTGCACAGCACCATTTCCAACAGGGATAAGAGAGAATACGGTTTCAAGCTTTTCACTTTGCAAGTCCTGCAAACAAGATTTTGTTGTTAGAAAGCCATCTTCCCCAATTGCAAGACACATAAGTAAATTATCTGGTCTTACAAACTGAACATATCCAAACGCCCATCTATCTCGTAATTTATCATGTGTAATAAGGTGTGGGTTTAGGTCAAATTGCCTTAGAATCCAATTCTGCGTATTTAAATCCCCAGAACGTTGCAGATTTATGGCAATGCCATTTTGCAAATTGCGTATTTGAAAAAGCCTTGTAATATTCTCAAAATCATCTCTTCTTGGAGTTTCTGCGTAAGTAGATTCTATACATAGGCAAACCAAGCACATTGATAACAATATATTTAGCAGTATTTTTTTCATTAGCAAACCTTTAGCATGTAAGTTATATTATGGAAATTTTCTAAAATTCACTGGAAAATGGTCAGATACAAGCTGTGTGCGGAAGTTTGCAAGCATAAGTATGGCTGATAGAGTTGTCTCCCTCAATTCTCCCGCTGAATTTCCCACAATGGCATAATCAAGTGTCCCGCCACTTCTTTGTGTGGCAGCAGATGGTGCAACAATAGTTATTCTAATGCGTGTTTCAAGCCGCAATTCATTTCTTAAGCTTTCTGGAGAGCGATTAAAATCACCAAGTATCATCCAATTGATTTCTGGATGCCCTACAAAGCGATCATGCACGGCATTTACAATAGCTGGAGCATCTACACCTCCATTTGCAAGGGCATGAATAGAGAAAAATACATCATTGCCTATGCGAATACCAATAATTGGTCTAGAAGCAACAGTTGGCGGTGGTAAAATAATGATTTCATCAGCTTGCATACGAGATACTATTGCAAGATTAACGCGATTTGCACCTGTATCAACCGGCGAATAATAAATAAAAAGATTGTCTGGTCTTGAACGTGTGCCTAAATCCCAAATAAACTCTCCAATAGGAATTCCACTTATAGTTGTTATAGTCCTTCCGCTTGGTCTAGCAGTTTGTGGCAGAGTTCCTGCTTCTTGCACGGCAAGAATATCGGCTGCATTCTCTCCTGTAACAAGCTGACGCACGCTTACATTCCATTTGCTTTCTGTATTTGCCGATGAGCCTTGCAGATTCCATGACGCTGTTTTAAAGTCTTCTGGCTTTGCCAATAATATGCCACATAGCATGCTCTCTATGAATAAAATAATAAATAACTTTTGCATATTTCTACCTTTATTCTCTGTCGTAAAGTGGTCTTATTAAAAAAGGTGGTGGTATTACATACCATTGTTGGTCTAGATTCTCTCCTGTTGCACATGGGGCTAGAAATATCCCATTAACTTTATGAAAATCTCCAAAAATATTGCCAATATCCGCACGCACGCATTTATTAAATCCAATATTTTTTAACATAAATGCCCCATTACTCATAGGTATTAGTTTAAATCTTTGATAGGCATCATTTTTGCTACATTTCATATGTATAAGCCCATTTTTGTAGCCATTTAAACATGTTAGGGTCTTACCATTTTGTATCATTACTTCATCATTCTCAAAGAATATAAACTGCCATATACGAGCACCGCCAAATCCAGAGCTATCAATAAGGCTATAACCCCATATCCAATTTCCTTGAGCCAAAGCCCAAATGGTAAGTATTGAGCCGCTAGGATGCATAATGCTTATATAATCCCCTTTAATTTGTGGTGGCACAGGAGCTGAAGTGAGGTTTGGCGTTTTTCTTACTACCATTTCTTGCGGTCTAACTAAGTATTTTAAATTAAAATTCTTATTTTTTTCCTCAGGTAAAAATATCTTTCCTACGATAAGCTTGCCATCAATGGCTTTTTGCGGCAATGTGGGATTATCTCCAATTCCTAACGGATCGCTATCATTTGGATTGCCTTTAATTCCTAAGATTGGATTTTTATGATTTGGCTGTGGTGTAGCACTAGGAATGCGTAAAAGCACTTGATTTTCTTTCTCTATGTTTTGAGTTTCATTTAATTGAGTATTTTTATTGGCACATGCTTGCAATGCTATACATAATGTTAAGAAAATGCTATAAAAATATTTGGATTTCATGCTTTTATATCCTTATTATAAAGTAAGCAATATTATACCAACAAATTTATATATTGTAATTTTTTGAGATAAAAAGGCTTGTTTTTATATGCCCTACAAATGCTTTTTAAGCTAAATATCATAAAAACGCTTTTTTTGTCGTATCAGATAGTATCTACTTTTATATAGGCTAGATTATTTTGTTTTATAGATTCTATACTTTTGCGACAGAATCATTATAGTCGTCATTGAAAGATTCTGTATTATCAAAATCTTTCAATCCATTTGTTTTGGTTTCTGTGTGTGATTCTATTTTATGGAAAGATTTAGCTTTTTCAAAGCCTAGCAATAACGGAGTGGTTAGATTCTAAATGGTGGATTCTGATTGGTCTTTAGAAACTCTAGCACTTTGGGTGGGCGAAGGGCTTTGGGTGCATTTTAAGAATTTAAACTCTAAGTTCATGTGTTTCATTATTACTTGCATAAATAATTTTATAGAATTTCATTATGCTGCTTTTATAAAATTATTTATGCAAGACAAAATAGCCAATAGATTCCATATTTATTTTTTTAAAAAATACTACAAACCTTAATATGAAAAATATATATTTGTAAAAAGTGCTATTAAGATTATTATAGTTTTTTAATATGCGATATTAATTTGATATTATTATTATTTGGACTATTTTTTGCTATGCTTTATATTATGTGGTTAAAATTTTATTAAAGGGAATATGAATGTTACATAATAGGATTGCTTCAATATTTGCTTGTATAAATTTAGTATTTTGTGTAATGCTATATGCTAAAGATAATCCATTTATGATTAATGCTAATCAGAGGGATTTTCAAGCACAGCAAAATAATAAAGGCAAGCCATATCTTAGCACAGAAAGCGTGCAGCTGCCAAGCAATGCGCGGGAATTAAAAAGCGTTACTCTTACTTTTCAGAATCTTGATGGCACTCTTGAGAGTAAGCAGCTTCGCATAGATAAAACTATCGACTGGCATTACCCAATCAAGATTACACAGAAAGAGGCTATAAGAAATATTGCAAGACGTTATTTTAGCTTAAATGATTTTGAGTTCTATATGGAGGGTAAAACTTTTGTTATAAATTCTCAAAAACATAGAATCTTGCGTCATTTTCTACTTGCAAATCCCACGACTATTGTTGTAGATTTTAGTAGAGATAAAGGTGCTGCATATGATGGCAATATAGGCACAGGTGAGCAATATTATTCAAAAGTTGGCGTAAATGCAAAAAGCGATCTTTATCGCATAAGCATTGAGCTTGATGGAATCTATCAATACACATTGAAAAGTGCTAAAAACAATACTCATACTATTCAGCTAAAATAGGGTGTAAATCCATTTTATAGGCTACCATAAATTTGGAATTTATGGAAAAGGATTAATATGCAGCAAGTATTATACGAACATATATTATATACTATGCAGATTGTAAGCAATAAGCAGAATATAATGCCAAAAGACTTGCTTGGACGCTCGCTTGCCTATAATTGCTTCTTGCCGAGATTATCTGATAAAACTTATTTATATGAGAATCTTAAAAGCGAAAATACTTTAAAAAAAGCACTTTATAGCAATGCTAAAACACTTGCCAAAGTCATACAAACAAATAAAATTGAACACAATGGAATAGAATCTAGAGAATTAGCTTGCGTGCTTTTCGATGATTCTAATATGGCTTATGAAAATGAAAAATATATGGATACGCTTGACTATTTAAGCATGATTAGGCGATTATTGCCATTTTTTATTATACATGATAGTATTTTTATTGATGAATATCAGATTCTAGAATCAGCAATTGGTGGAGCAGATATGATAGTGCTTGATATATCATATTTGCTTGCGTATTGCCATTGTATATATGCTTTGGAAAATAATCCCATGCTTTTAGATTTTAATATTCCTGACATAGTGCTACAAATTGCAAATGAATATAATCTAGTGGCAAATAGCATAAAAGATTCTATAAATATCGCCACAAAAACACATATAGATAAATTTATATCATTTGCTTATAATCTTGGTCTTATTCCTATTGTTCGCATACAAAATAAAGAGGACTTGGAATTATTGCATACTTTGCATAATTTTCCTCACTGCATTTATGTGCCTTATGATATGATTGACCTACTGCCCAAAGAAAGCATTATTTTTGCAAAAAGCAACAAAGACAATAGGCATTTACAACATAAATCTATTGATGTTCTAATAGTTAGTAGCTAAAATAAACGAAACATAAACATTTTTTGTGTATCATGCTATTTTATATTGCATATTAAAAGTGAGGAATATATGCCAATAGGTGCGATGAGTGCATTAGTAACCCCGTTTAAAAATGGAAAAATAGACAAACAAACATACGAATACTTAATTAAACGACAAATAAAATATGGCATGGATTCGTGTGTGCCAGCAGGCACAACAGGCGAAAGTGCCACTATGAGTCATAACGAACATAAAGAATGTATAGAAATTGCAGTTCAGGCTTGCAGGGGAACTGGCATTAAAGTAGTGGCAGGAGCGGGTAGCAATAACACTATTGAGGCGATTGAGTTAGCTCAATTTGCAGAAAAATGCGGTGCAGATGCCATACTTTCTGTTGCACCATATTACAATAAGCCTACTCAAGAGGGCATTTATAGGCATTATAAGGCAATAGCAGATTCTATAAATATCCCAGTTATGCTTTATAATGTCCCTTCTCGCACAGGTTGCAACATTGAAGCAGAAACAGCTATAAGACTTTTTAAAGAAGTAAAAAACATATATGCTATTAAAGAGGCAAGCGGCTTGCTTGATAAGGTGTATTCTCTTATTAATATGCAAGATGAGTGCATTAAAAATATAAATGAAAAGAAAGAAAGATTCCATATTTTTAGCGGTGATGATGCCCTAAATTATGGAATCTTGTGTTCTGGTGGTAGCGGTGTTGTGTCAGTAACAGGCAATCTTTTTCCAAAAGATATTGCTACACTTTGCCATACAGCAATGCAGCAAAAAAATAATGAAAGTTTAGCTATTTCTAATAAACTTTATGGTATAAATAAGGCTTTGTTTTTTGAGAGCAATCCAATTCCAATTAAGGCAGCAATGTTTTTGCAAGGACTTATCCCTACATTAGAATATCGCTTGCCATTATGCGAACCAAGCAAGGAATGTATGGCATTGCTTGAGCAAACTTTACAACATTACGAGGTGCAGAAATGAATGAACAATTAACAAGTGAATACATGAAAGGCAAAACTCTAGTTATTAGCGGTGCTACTCGTGGTATAGGCAAGGCTATTCTTTATCGCTTTGCGCGTGAGGGTGTTAATGTAGCTTTTACTTACAATAAGAATGAGGAAGAAGCACAAAAAATAGCACAAGACTTAGAATCTAAATACAAAATAAAAGCTAGATACTATCCACTTAATGTTTTAGAGCCAGAGCAGTATGTTGGCTTGTTTGAGCAAATTGACAAAGACTTTGATAGAGTTGATTTTTTTATATCAAACGCAATTATTTATGGACGCAGTGTTGTTGGTGGATTTGCCCCATTTATGCGTTTAAAGCCTAAGGGATTAAACAATATTTATACGGCAACCGTGCTAGCCTTTGTTGTTGGGGCTCAAGAAGCAGTAAAGCGTATGCAAAAAGTAGGTGGTGGTAATATTGTAACATTAAGTTCTACTGGGAATCTTGTCTATATGCCAAACTACGCTGGACATGGAAATTCAAAAAATGCGGTTGAGACAATGGTAAAATATGCTGCTCAAGACTTAGGTGAGTTTAACATTCGCGTTAATGCAGTTAGCGGTGGTCCTATTGATACAGACGCACTTAAAGCTTTTCCAGATTATGATGAGGTTAAGGCGAAAGTTGAGGAGCAAAGCCCTCTTAAAAGAATGGGAACACCGCAAGATTTAGCGGGAGCTGCTTTCTTCCTTTGTGATAATACCCAAAGCTCATGGCTAACAGGTCAAACCATAGTTATTGATGGTGGCACAACTTTTGTATAAGAAAGATTGGAGGGATTAAATGAAAATCTTAGCAACGCTTATGCGAAAATGTGTTGCTTTAAGAGATTTTTGGCATATAAATATTAGCACCTACACATATTTAGGTTTAATTAAAAATAATGATTTAAATAAACCAATTTCAGAATCTTCTAGTAGCACAATAATGCAAAATGCTATCAAACAAGATTCTATGCAATCTTTAAATTATAATGAAATGCAGATTTCACAACACTTACAAACAAGCAATAATATTGCATTAGAATCAAATCCAATAGAATCTAATTCAATAGATTCTATTGAAAATAAAGCTAAGTCTATCCCGCTATCAACCACAATGGATAAATTGCAGCAATACAGGCAACTAGCCTACATAACTTTATCACAATTCTATGGGAAAGAAAAATTACATTGGCTTGCAAATATAGCTCATCTTAAATCAAGCATGCGACTTTATTATGCTATTTTGCCACTAGATTCTATTGTAGGCGCACAAATTGATATTGAAAAGTCGTATCTAAGGCAGGAAAATATGCTTGATTCTATAGTGCCATTTCAAGCACAAAATCAAGGACTTATCCAGCATAATTATGAATATCGATATTTTTTACAAAATCAAACACAAACGCATTTTATTTTTCAAATTTTTTGCGTTTCACAAACAATATTGCAACAATATGCCGCTAAATATGCGGGCAAAATTTTCTATATAAATCCGCTTGAATTATTTTGTGGATTGTCTGCACTTTATCCGAACTTAACGCACTATACAATCATTTTTCAAGATAAACATAAGCATGCCCTATGCCATTATGAAAATGGATTGCTTGTTGTGAGCGTATTGCTTGAACGCAATGAGGCATTACAGAATCACTATGGGCTTATTAAGGATTTTGGGACTATTTTTTATTGTGATTTTAGTGGTAAGCCAGATTTGCTCTGCGACTTTACCGATATTACAACTATTTTTAATATGCCATTATCAGAATGTCTTCATATACTTGCACTACATCATATAAGAACAAAGCCAACTTATACCAACTTTTACGCACAGGCATTTTATGGCATGCGTTCTATCATTAAGGCTTTGCTATTTTTCTCATTTTTTATTCTTATATTTTATTTTGGTGCTTTTTATTACAATAAATATCAATATTATAAGTTTTTGCAACACGAAGAGCAGACGCACTATACACAAATAGAAGCACTATATTACAAAAAACAACAATACCCATTAATGTATGAACGTATCTATAATCAACTTTTAGATAAACAGAGTTTTAATTTTTGCCTACAACAAGACTACAAACAAACAGCAGAAGAAACAACTTGGATACAATCATTATGCACTGAATCTAATTTATCAAAATAGATTAAAGCATTCTAAAATTTAAGCTTTTTTTTTGCATGCTAATTAAAATAAAAAATATATTAATGCAGTTTCTAAGTTTGATTCTTATATTGCTAAAAAATATATTATCTTTATTTTAAATTCTAGTTAAACTTTAGGTTCTAGCAATTATTATTCTAAGTCATTAGCCAAAGAATTTAAAACATAAATCTAATTTAAATTCTAGCGGAATTGATCTCAAGATTTCAAACAAATTCTAATCTTTAATACAAAACAGCCTATCTATATCTATTATTAGACACACCCCAAAGCCCAGCCTCTTTTATGATTTCTTTTATTTTTAACTTTAAAGTGTGCTTATGCGTATTAAAAATACATAAAGCTAGATAATAAACTTAAATGGTTGCAAGGATAGAGAATATAGAGCTAAAAAAGTATTACTTATTTGTATTTTTAATTTATGGCAAGCATAAAAAATATTTAAAACTACAAGGCGATATTAATTAAAACAGAGAAAATCTCTGCAATTAGAATATTTTGCCTAAATTTATTATTTTGTCATAATAAGCGTTGTGGAATTTTGTGTAGTAAAATATTTTTTAGCAACTTCTTGTATTTGCGTAGCACTAAGGGAATCAACATTCTTTTCATAATTTAGAAGCGGAGATATATCTCCTCTCACAAAATATGAGCCAAAAAGATCAGAAACCGAGCTTGCACTCTCTAGACTATAAATAAAACTTGCACGCGTATTTATCTTAATCTTATCAAGCTGTGCTTGAGTAATTTGCGTTTTTTTCAATTTCTCAATTTGCTTTAATATCTCATTTTTTAAATCATTTGCACTAACACCTACATTACCTGTTGCTATAATAAAAAACACACCAGAATCAATCATATCCATATTATATGTAGATACAGATGATGCAAGCTGTAATTTATCTTGCAATATAGCAGGCAAAATGGCACTTTTTCCATTTCCTAAAATATCAGATATAGCATCAAGTGCAACTTGATCCTTATCATTAAAACCCGGTGTTTTAAATCCCATCATAAGCCATTCTATACCACCTGTTTCTTTTTTAATATATGCTTCCCTTGCACCATCTTGCTCTTGCTCTTGCATAATAACTTTTGGAATCTCGCCTTTATTTTTAATGCCGCTAAAATACTTTTCTGCACCACTAAATACAGCTTCTGGCGTTATATCCCCACTCACAAGTAAGATTGCATTTTGCGGTTGATAATATGTATCATGAAACTGCTTTACATCTTGCAAAGTCCAATTTTGTATATCATTCATAAAGCCAATTGGAGTCCAATGATAAGGATGATAAATATATGCTGTATTAAAAAATCTAAAATAAAGATAGCCACCAGGGCTATTATCAGTCCGCCATAATCTCTCTTGTGCTACTACATCTCGCTCTGACTGAAATTCAGAATCTACAAATTGCAAATTCTCCATAAGTTCAGAAAAAAGCTCTAGAGATTTATTTAGATTCTGTGAGCTTGATTTAATGAAATATCTAGTATAATCAAAGCTTGTGGAAGCATTATCAACGCCCCCCATTTTTTTTACGATCTCATCAAACTCGCCTGCACGCAAATTCTTTGTCGTTTTAAAATTCATGTGTTCTAGCATATGCGCTATGCCGCTTTTGCCCATAACTTCATTTCTTGAGCCTACTTTATAGAATACATTTGTCTCAATTACATTACTTTTATTATTCAAAGGAATAACAACCACTTGCAATCCATTTTCAAGAATCTTGCTTTCATATTTTGGTAAAACACTGCCTAGTAGCACGCCGCTCATTATTAACACTCCTAATAAAATTTTTCTCATTGTATTGCCACTCCAATCGCCTCGCTAATATGCTTAAAGCCATCGTTTTGCAACTTCTTACTCAACTCTCTATTAATACTAGATACAATAGTTGGACCTTCATAAATCATGCCGCTTAGAATCTGAACTAAGCTTGCTCCAAGCTTAATGCGTTCATACGCTTCATTGGCATTGTAGATTCCACCTACTGCGATTAATGTCGTCTTTTTGTAAAAATTCTGCCCTAAAATTTTTAGAATCTCTTTTGATTTTTGTGCCAACATTTTGCCACTAATGCCACCAATAGAAACTCCATCGCGTTGAAATGGATTTGCCACAAGCGTATAATCAATGCTAGTATTAGTAGCAATAATGCCATGCACGCCATTTGATATAGCACTTTCACATACTTTTAACATAGAATCTATTTCCATATCTGGTGATATTTTTACAAAAAGCGGCTTGTTTGTTACAGCCTTTGCCATATTGAGTAGCTCAGACACAAAGCTCTCATTTTGTAAATCACGCAAGCCCGGAGTATTTGGCGAAGAGAGATTAAAAGCAAAATAGTCGCCATAATCTTTAAGGGTATCAAGACTTAGCTCATAATTTTTTAGTGAATCTCCTTTAGCTATATTCTTATTTTTGCCAATATTAATGCCAAGTGGAATGCAAAATGGATATACCTCTTTTAGATTTGCAAGCATGCCTCTTGCACCTATATTATTAAATCCCATTGCATTTTGCAAGCTTTCTTCTGCTATATGGCGAAATATGCGGGGCTTTTCATTGCCATCTTGAGGCATTTGCGTAATACTGCCAAGCTCCAAATATCCAAAGCCAAGACTAGCAAGCGGTCGCACTGCTTCTGCATTTTTATCAAATCCACTAGCAATACCAATGGGATTATAGAAATTTAAACCATGTATATTTTGCGCTAGATTCTCATATACTTTACAATAGCAACGCGCTATCATGGATTCAAAAAGTGGAATTTTTTGTGGCAATTTCATAACTTTAATAGCTAGATTATGCACTTTTTCAGCATCATACTTATATAGATAAGGTCTTATTGTTTTATAGAATCCCATATTTACATCTCCTAGCAAAAGCCCAAATTATAACAAAATACAATGAGTTACTACCACTTTTTAGTAAGAGTTTCCTAACTAAAGCCAAATTCTTAGCCAATTTTAAAGGCTTTGTATTTAAGTCTGCAAAGCTATTTCCATAACTCAAAAGATTTTAATCCGCGATATTAAGGAATTTTAGCAAAAATTAACTAATATATTAAAGCTAGATTCTATTTTTCACCTGATAGAAAATGCGTTTATCTCCTATCTAATAGCTAGAAATTTTATTGTAAAGAATCTAAAAATAGATTCTAAAAGAAAGAATGCAAACAAAGATTATAAAAAGATTTTTCACTTTTTTCAAAAACTTAAAACTACAAAGAATCTAAAATATGCTTAAAATCTGCCTTAGATTCTAAGATATAGATTTTTCAGAATCTATCCTATCGTTATTTCATCATTATCTAGCCATAGCTTTGCTAGAGTGAAGCAATCCATAAAAACAGATTCTGAAATTATTTTTTAGAATCTAGTCTTTTAGATTCAAAAGTAAATTTAGAATCTCACATAGATTCTAAGCATATTTTAAAATTTAGTTCAAAAACTCTTATTTTGTTTTAGAATCTATCCCCCCCCCCGTCATTGCAAGGGGGTGAAACGACCGAAGCAATCCATAGAAAAAGCAGCACAATTAAATCTAAGCTAGTTTCTAAAATCATTTCAGAATTAACCAACTCCGTCA
>X347_Brown_Bear__coassemble_1636_pt1 | contig 11533 bp, 9 predicted proteins | sample X347_Brown_Bear__metabat2_high_PE_010 | metagenome-assembled genome bin X347_Brown_Bear | reverse complement strand
GTATAATGCAATTATTCTAGTAGCTAATTTTAAAGCAACCCCCCCCCAAAAAAATATTTAAAAATATTTAAAAGCTTTATATTTTTATAATTAAAGTTATTTAAAGCTTATAACTCTTAACTACAAAAGTTACACTTAACGCCATTAGGGGCTATTTTATAGACTAAATTTCTGCTAAATCTGTGAAATTTATTTTTCTATATTTTGCTTTTTAATAGCAATATGATAATTAAAAATCCATGCTAACAGATATATAATAGCGTCTGCCCTCATATATTGAGGCATAATTATTATAGGCTGATGTTTGATTATTGCCAGTATTAGCAAGATAGAAGTCTATAAAATTGTGATTTAAAAGGTTGAAGATTCCAAAGTTAAGTCGCAAATTATTTGTAATATTATAGTTACCTCCTAAATGAAGTAAGAAATATGGTTTATAATATATGCTTACACCCGGATTATTCGCATAAAAAGTATCAAGTGCGTCTTGTGTGCTAGTCCTACTTAAAACATTCATTCTAAGTTGATTTGCACGAAACTCCCCACGCAAGAATGCCCCAAACATATCATGATAATTATAGTTTATCGCCATATTTAGAGTGTGTTCTGGAATCCCTGTAAGTGGCAAGCCCTTGCTATTGCCTGAAGTAGCTTCATTTTTATTCCAAGTGTATGCAAGTGTCGCACCAATATCACCATAGCCTATATCAATTGGCTTTAGCTGTGTGGCAAGCTCTACACCATAGCTTTGTGCGGTATCGACATTATAATAACTCTGACATGAAGCAGTGCTTACAGTGTTATTCCCACTCCAATTTGCCTCACATGTTAAATCTGCTGGTAAAGCTCCTCCTTTTGAAACAGAATAGCTTGAGATTTTATCTTTAAACTGCGTGAAAAATGCTGTGAGTTCTATATCACTCCATTCTGTTTCGTGCATTAATGTAAGCTCATAGTTTAAAGAAGATTCTGGCTTTAAATCTGGATTCCCATATACTCTTATTGCTCCCTTTCCTGTGCTAGAGCTCCAACCTGGCGTTACATTTGTAATTGTTGGCATTTTATACCCTGTTGAGATTCCACCCTTTAGTGTTAAATCGCCAAATGTTTCACTATCCATTGCATGATATACAAGATAACCACGAGGAGAGAAATTAAATCCAAAAGCAGAATTTATATTAGCTCGCCCGCCAAATGTAAATATTAGATCATCTAAAATCATATATTCATCTTCTGCATATAGGCTTAATGTATGCCTATCAATTAGCGATGGAGCATCACCTCCAAACTCAGTGCCATTAAGTGCTGAAACACTATTATATACATATTGCGCACCCGCTATAAACTTCATACGCCAAAAGGGAATAATGCTTCTATGTTCTAATATTGCATCTTGAGCTAGCCTATTTCGTGTTTGATTATACATAGTGTTATATTGCATACTAGAATCTGTATGTATAAGTCCTTTATCACCATAAGTTCCTTGATGACGAGCTATGAAGTTATTACGCATGAAAAATGAGTTTTCAAATACTTCTGGATCATACCATTGATTAAAATGTGCTGCATCTACATAAAAGTAATTATGCTCATCCATGCTATATCCCAATCTCGTGCCAACTTGTGCTTGATTATTTTGCCCTGCACCAATAATTGAGCTATTGCCTGTTAGAGTCTGACTTCCATTTGGGATTGGCACTACAAATGTTTGCGGTGAAAATTGATATGCCTCTTTTGCCCTAAGCTGCAAAGAAAGCTTTTTTTCTGCATCAAGTGGTCCTGCGCTAAATAATGATAAACTTGCAATATGTCCGAAGTTTTTTTGCTCCTGCAGAGTAGTATCAAGAGTTACATTACTAGACCATTTTTCAAAATTTCTTTTTAATATAACATTAATTACACCACCAATAGCATCACTGCCATAAATTGTTGAAGCAGGTCCGCGTATTACTTCGATTCTATCAATGGCACTAATTGGCGGCATAAAAGAGCCTTGAGAAAAACTAAAGTTTGGAAATGCCTCGCTACTTGCATCCTGCCTTGCCCCATCGACTAAAAAGAGAGTGTAGCTGCTTGGCATACCGCGTATTGATACTGCATAGCCTCCTGTATTTGTTGCTCCAGAATCTATGCTAACACCCGGCACTTGTGAAACCGCATCGCCTAAATCTCTTATAGGACGACCCTGCAAATCTTTATTTGTAATAATTGACATAGAGGCAGGCGCATCTCTTAATTCCTGTTGAAAGCCTGTTGCTGTTTTTACCATTACGCTTATCTTGTTTAGCTTATAGCTTTTTGCATTACTATTTTTTTCAGTTTGCTTAGAATCTTCTTTAGATTCTATAGCCTCATCTGCATATATGCAAGGCATATATATTGCACATAGTAAAGGTAGTAAAATTGCATATTTTTTCATATTAATCCTTTAATCATATTATTTTCAAGAAAACTCTATTTAATTTTGCCTTTTTATCTAGACTATAATTCATGTTTAAGCTTAATATATTTAGACCTGCAATATAAGATTTAGATTCTAAATTCTTAAAATGCACCCAAAGCCCTTCGCCCACCCAAAGTGGTAGAGATTCTAAAATCATTTCAGAATCTATCTTTTCAGATTCTAAAACCATTCATAATCTAGCTCCTCCGTCATTGCGAGACTTGCGTAGCAAGACGAAGCAATCCACAATAGACTAGAATCTAAAGACCAATCAGAATCCGCCATTTCAGATTCTAAGCTTAATTTAGAATCTCATACAGATTCTAAAACCATTCATAATCTAGCTCCTCCGTCATTGCGAGACTTGCGTAGCAAGACGAAGCAATCCAAAAAAAGCAAACGCAATGGAATCTATGATAGATTCTAAAAAATTAGATTGCCACGACTTTGACAAGTCAAAATTTAGCTCATTACAATAGTCTAGAATCTAAAGACCAATCAGAATCCGCCATTTCAGATTCTAAGCTTAATTTAGAATCTCATACAGATTCTAAAATCATTTCAGAATCTATCTTTTCAGATTCTAAAATCATTCAGAATCTAGCCACTCCGTCATTGCGAGACTTGCGTAGCAAGTCGTGGCAATCCACAGAAAAAGCAAATAATGCAATAGTTTTTAGGCTAGAAACTAAAGCTATTTCAGAATCTATCTTAGAATCCACTGCGTTTGCTTTTTTTTATATGGATTGCTTTGCCTGCCAACTCTAGCTAGCTCATGACGATAGTTTTAGAATCTACAAGCATTTTAGAATCTATCTTTTCAGATTCTAAAATCATTCAGAATCTAGCCACTCCGTCATTGCGAGACTTGCGTAGCAAGGCGAAGCAATCCACAATAGATTAGAATCTAAAGACCAATCAGAATCCACCTTTTCAGATTCTAAGCTTAATTTAGAATCTCATAAAGTTAAGACTTGCAAATACCTATCACTCCCATATATTAAGCTCAAATGATTATAATACATAAAATCTTAAATATACTTAAATTTAAGATTTATTATTAATATTGAATAAATAATGTAACATAATGTTACTATGAAACTTTACTTGTAGATTGTTATTCTCACTTTTTATTGCTTTTGTGTGGATTTTTAAATAAAACAATTTTATAAAATTTATCATTTATTAATTTATTAGTGAATATTGCTTATATAGATTCTGTATTATTTGAATGAAAATCAGCAAAACTATTTTAATAATGAAGTTTTGGAATCTAAACTATCGTCATGAGCTGGCGAGAGTTAGCAAGCAAAGCAATCAACAGAAAAAGCAAATAACATAATAAATTCTGTATAATAGAATCTAAAAAATAATGCAAAAAATCATTTTAGATAATAAATCTTATTCTAGTAAAAATCACTCCAAAATACTCATAAAACTCAATTTTTGCATATAATTTTGATAGAATCTAACTTAAAAAAGGCGTATTATGCAACAACACATAAACAATATATTCTTAAATGCGTCAGCTGGCAGTGGCAAAACCTTTGCACTTTGTATTCGCTATATTGCTCTGCTTTTTCAAGATGTGAAGGCTCATGAGATTCTAACTCTCACTTTTACAAAAAAAGCTGCCAATGAAATGAAAGAGCGTATTACCCATAATCTATTCTTGCTATACATAACGCAAAGTGATAATGAGGCAAGAAATCTTTATAGAAAAGATGAAGTGTATTATAAAAAAATGCTTGAAACAAGAAATGATATTATAAACGCATTAGGAGATTATGGTATAAATAATGAATGCGTAGAAAAAAATATCACAAGAGTTTATAAACATTTTTTACAATCAGATCATAAAATAAGCACAATAGATTCTTTTTTTAATACTATTTTGCGTAAATTTGCCTTTTTTATTGGCATACGCAGGGATTTTCAATCACAAGAAAAAGAATTATTTGATGAAATTTTTGAGAATTTTTTAAAGGTAGTATATAGGAATCCAAATCTTAATAAGATTATGAATTCCTTAATGAGAGATTTAAAACTCCATATTGATTCTAAATTTAATAACACATTAACGCTAAAAGATTTGCTATCTGCATTTTATGATAAATCTATTGAGTTTGAAACAAAAGATGGATTTGCTATGGCAATGCAGCCATCTTATACGCTAAAAAGAGCAAGAGATTTTGTAGCAACGCTTATAATGCAAGAAAATAATAATCAAATAAATACCAATGAAATTATAGAATCTAAAAGTCCAAATCTTAAAGAATTAATAATAAATCTAAAAGATAAAGAAGCTAGTAGTGGGGTATATTATGATATTTTGTGCCATATTGATTCTATAATAAAAGATAAAGATTTACAGCCGAATATAGAATATATGGCAAATCACATTAAAGACGCAGCATTTGAATTAAGCGATTTTTTAAAATCTATTTCACCAAATGGCGAGATTAAAAGTCGCATAAAGCAGCTTTGTGAAAAACTTGAATCTGGTGATATTGAAGCCATTCTAACAAATACATTAATTGTAAATAAATCTCACAACCATGTAAAACAAGACTTAAAGCCAAATGTGATTGAGGAGAGTGAAATTGCCAAATTATGCACAAAAATACAGAATCTTGGCATATTATATTTTATGTATTATGAAAGTGCTTTACTAACACATATTTATTTATTAATGGGTGTTTATATGCAAATCACACAAGCCACAGAATCACAGCAAAATACACTAAGCTTTCAATCAATCACCCATAAAGTCTTTTCAATAACCACAGATACACTGCAAAATAATGAGAAGTTTCAAAGCGACTATTTTTATTTTAGACTAGATTCTACAATTAGCCATATTCTTTTTGATGAATATCAAGATACAAGCATTATACAATATAGAATCTTTTTGCCAATTTTTCAGGAGATTCTATCTGGAAGTGGGACAAAAGATTCTAAAAGTCTATTTTTTGTTGGAGATTCTAAGCAAAGTTTATATGCGTTTCGTGGTGCAAACCCTTGCGTATTTGAGACTACACGAAATTTTAAGTCTATGCAACAGCAGAGCCTACAGCACAACTATCGCAGCAAAAGTGCAATTATTGATTTTGTAAATGATAAATTTACTCCTATATATAAAGAAGAATATTTGCAACAACTCTATGGAAAAGGATCTATGGATACAGAAGGAGTTGTAAGCATTAAGCTATATGGAGATAATGAATCTAAAAATAATAGTGAAGAAAAACAAGAGATAATGCAGGCTATATTCACACAAGCATTAGAGCAAATTAATACATTAATACAATCAAATATACCTAAAAAAGAAATTGCAATACTTGCGCGCAAACGCGATACCTTGCAAAACTTTGTGCTTTTTGCCAAAGAGCAAAAAAGTGATCTTTTGTTTAATCTTGATAAAAATGGTAAGCTAGTAAATCAACAAAGCATACAAGCAATTTTTTACGCTTTTAAGACACAGCAATATAAAGATAAAATAAGTAAATTAGAATCTAATCTAGCAAAGCTACAAGAACAAGATGATATTTCGCAAACTACACAGAATATAAATACAGATATGCAATTACTTCAAGAAGAGCTTAAAGCTACGCGAAATAATTATAAGTTTTCGCAAAAAAAGCTAAATAAGCTACTTGGTAAAAGTTATTTTGACAATCAGCACATTTATGTGCCAAAAAAACAATCTTTAGCACAATCTATAAAAAGCGTAATAGAATCTTGTTGCCTATATAATCAAGACTGCTTAGAATTGCTTGAAATTGCAAGTGAAAATATACAAATAAAAACCATTGATGAGCTTTTTGAGTTAATAGAGAATAAAGATTCTGTTATTATGCAGGAGGAGGCTATACATGCAATGAGTGTGCATGGCTCTAAAGGGCTTGGCTTCCAATATGTAATATATTTAGATTATGAGGAACAAAGCAATGGAAATTCAAATCAAATTTTTTATGACTACAAAGATATATTTTTACAAAATATACGCGTTAATACAACAAAAGCAAAAACAAAACAATATTTAGATAAAACATTAAAAGATTTAATGGACTATAAAATTAAAGATGATATAAATCAAGAATACAACAATCTTTATGTCGCATGCACTCGTGCTAAAAATGGACTTTATATATTCGCAAATACACAAAGCACTATCGCACAAACACTAAATTTAAAAGAACAAGAAAATTATGGCGAGTTTATATCTCAAACCACACAGATTCCAAAAGAACACAAAGACAATATAATAATTATTAGCAACCTGCAAGTAGCAAAGGCAAAACAAGAGGAATTTTTACAAGAAGAGATAAATTCCATTTATCACCATAATATAGCCATGCAACATAAGCAAATAATTGGTATAGGAATACATTACTGCCTTGAGCTTATGCTAGGCTATGGAGTTAAAAAACCAAAAGAAATGTTATATGCTGCCTACGGATTCTATTTAAATGATAACCACATTGTAGAGATTTTACAAAAGGCACAAAATATTTATAAATCACAACTTGAAAAGTTGCTATATTTAGATAAAAACATGATAAAATGCGAGTTGTCTTTTCTGCAAGAAAATAGCATAAAAAGATTAGATGCTATTGTGAAACAGGGCGATAGATTCTCTATTATCGAGTTTAAAAGTAGTCAAAATATAAGCGAAGCATTACTGCAAAGCCATACCACACAGCTACAATCTTATATGGAATCTATTTCCGCTATCTTTCAAAATAAAAAGCAAATACAAGGTTATCTAGTCTATTTGCAAGATAATATCGCAGTAAAGGAAATCACTTTATATACATCTTAAGGTTAAAAGGTATGGGGTTAGAACACAGAATAGATCGAACACATATAAAAAATAGAATAGAGCATACAAATAACACATTAAAAAATTTTATTACCCATGAATCATTTGGTGGGGTTTTACTCTTTTTCTGTGTTGCTATTGCAATGATTATTGCAAATACAAACTTTGGGGTTTTTTATAATGAATTTTTTGGTATGTATTTGGATTTTCATATAGGTGGTATGCGTGTTATCCATATTAGTATTCTGCATTTCATTAATGATGTTTTAATGTCATTTTTCTTCCTTATGGTAGGGCTAGAGATGAAGCGGGAGGTGCTTTATGGTGAGCTTGCTGGTTTTCGAGCTGTAAGCTTTTCTGTATTTGGTGCAATTGGTGGGTTAGTGCTGCCAAGTGCGATTTATATTTTCTTTAATCATGGCACACCAAGTGCTAATGGATTTGGTGTTGCAATGAGCACTGATACCGCTTTTGCATTGGGTGTGATTTTATTACTTGGGAAAAGGATTCCAAGTGTGATTAAAATCTTTCTTGTAACTCTTGCAGTGGCTGATGACTTAGGTGCTATTAGTGTTATTGCAATTTTTTATACCGATCAAATCAATTGGATTTACATATATATTGCTATGATACTTCTTGGCATATTAATTACATTTAACTATTTGGATATTAAGTATTTATCCCTTTATTTTGCGGTTGGTCTTTTGCTTTGGATTTGCTTTTTTTTAAGTGGCGTGCATGCCACAGTTGGGGCAGTGATACTTGCTTTCACTATACCGGGAAAATCACAAATTTCAAGACATAGCTATCTTGATTTAAAGGAAGCATATAATAAGCTTTATTTCAAAACTCGTGCTGATTTTGCAACTTTTGAGCCAGTGCAAACACAAGAAACCAATAAATTTGGAGCAATAATTTATGGTTTCAAAGATTTCTTTACAAGCTCATATAATAATATTAAAAAATTTATGAGTTCAAAAAGCGATATGGAGCGAGAAGTTGATATGCACGAGGAGCATGAACGCGTAGAAATTCTTGACACAATTGCAAAGTATTCAAAATACGCACAAAATCCACTTGTTCGTATTGAATATATTTTGCAACCATTAAATGCGTATTTTATAGTGCCACTATTTGCTTTTTCTAATGCCGGTGTATCAATTGATTCTACACTTGATTTTCACATTGATGGAATCTTATGGGGCATTATTTTGGGCTTGGTGCTTGGCAAGCCACTTGGCATACTAGGCTTTACTATGCTTAGCGAAAAACTTCGTCTAGCGCAAAGACCAGAAGGGCTTACAAATATGCAAATTTTTTCTGTGGGATGTCTAGCTGGTATTGGATTTACTATGTCAATGTTTGTTGCAAATTTAGCATATACTTCTAGTGTTGCAGTTGATTTGGCAAAAATATCTGTCTTAATCGCCTCCACTCTTGCTGCAATTTTTGGCGTAATAAGTCTCTATCTTAATACTCAAGAAACAAATGATGATGATATAAAAATAATAGATTAATAGCTAGCTAGATTCTATACTTTTATGTTTTATAAAAGTAGATTCTAAATTAGCAAACCCTAAAATATAATTCCAAAATAACAATAAATGCGATTTCTTTAAATATAGAATCTTTTATTGCAATAAGCCAAATCATCATTGCAAGGCAAAGTCAAAGCTTTCAATAAAAAGAATCACAAGCAGAATCTAAACAAATGGATTGCCACGAATGCTACGCATTCTCGCATGACGACTATAATGATTTTATTGGTGAGGAACTACATAATAACATAAAATACTTTCTTGCAATATAGAATCTTTCAATGAATATTGTAGTGATTTTGTAAATACAAAAATCGCACAATAACAAATATAAAGATTCTATTAGCACAGAATCTTGCAATAACAATGCAACTAATGCGTAATTGCAAGAGAGTGAAACAAGAAAAGCAAAACTATCCTTTTGTAATTGCAAGGCAAAGCTAAAGTAATTCATAAACCATAAGAACAAGAAACAAAGCAAAATAAAAGCGATGATAAAAAATAGATTCTATAAACTCATCAAAATCATTAAATTCATTAGAATTATCAAATATATCAGAATCATTCAATTCATCAAATGCAAAAGAATCATTAAGTCAAACACAAGCAAAAGGATTAAGCTCACTAGATTCCATAAACCAAGCAGGTTCATCACAAACAGAACATTCAAATACAGCAAATATCATTAAACAAGGTTATAATGAACTCACTCTCTCCAACCTAAAAGATAATGAATAAATCTATATAAGAGCACAAAAAGACTATAAAGAATCTAAAAACAATACAACACTGCAACAAAAACATTGTTCTGATAATAATGCAAATACTCTTTGCCTACCAACACGCACATATAACCTTGATACAAAAATACTTGGAGACACACAAGCACAAGCAAGATTGTAAAATATCTCTATCTATATTAAAGCCTACTATAATCAAGATTCTATCCCAAATAAAGAAGAGCAGAAACAATATTACCAAGAACAAAAGAAACAAACAAAATGGGGTTATATGCTCTTTGATAAAGAAATAAATATAGATTCTAAACTCAAAGAGCTAACTAAAGATTCTACTATTCCCACAACAGAGCTAAAAGAATTTCAAAGAATCTGCAAAGAGGATTCTATTGCTTTTTCTACCAATCAAACAGATACACCAAATAGCACAAACAATGCAAATATAGAATCCAAAACCTACCTCTTAGGTGAAGAAATAGAGATATACTTTAAAGAACAATGGCAAGATAAATAAATTAGATTCTTTTCCTATCTTTATAAACCACATAAAGATATAAGTGCGGATGTGGAATTACAAGAAACACATTACACAATTTTGTATGATGAAGATAAAGAGGATAAACTCTTTCCACAAAAAGATTCAAGCATTAATTGGACAGATATCGCTATAGAAGTCATCTCTCTTATCCCTCTTGTAAGAGGAGTAAGGATAACTCTTAGTATAGGTAAATGGGGATTAAAACTACTAAGAGGCAAAACCAGCATACCAAAGAAAGCAAAAGAATATAAAAGTAAAAAACTTGTCATAAAAGATAACAAAAAAGGCTTTCAGAAATAAAGAAAGTAACAAGGCGAGTATTGGTGGAGACGACATCTGCAAAAGCAGCACCCACATGGTCAGAACGTTGGCTAGTAACTCCAATGAATTACCTAAGTGTCAAGGGACACATTCAATACCTTCTTCAAGTAATTTAGCACAAGCTTCCAAACACATTGTAGAATCAACAATAAATAAGTTTGATTTTACACAAAAAGCTATTAAGTTTATCAATAAACAACAAAGCATGAATCTAAGACAATACAGCAAACACACGCAAAAAATCAAGGGAGATAACGATGAGATTATTTATAGCGGAAAAACTAGAATTGGCAAGAGCAATTGCACTTAATGGGAATGAGAAAAAAGCTAAAGGTTATATCATAAAAGGAGATAGTGTTATTACTTGGGCATATACTTGAATTAGCACAGCCACATATTTATGATTCTAAATATGAGCGATGGGATATTAATGATTACCACTTAAGATTGTAGATTTTATCTATGTGCCCAAACAAGATTGTAAAGAGCAGTTAAAGATTATTTGCAATCTTATTCAAAGTAAAGATACGACAAGCATTATTCATTGCGGGGATGCTGATAATGAAGGACAAATTTTAATAGATGAAATACTAGACTACTCCAAAAATAAAAAGCCTGTCTTTAGAGTTTTAATTAACGATATTACACCAAAAGCAATCCAACACGAAATTGCTAAAATGCTTCCTAATGACAATTTTAAAGGTATGAGTGAAAGATGAAGTATTAAACATTACACAACGCTTACGAGAACAATACCAACTTATTACCTACAATAGAAGTGATTGTCAATATCTACCAGAAATAAAATTTGATGAAGCAAAAGATATTATAAAATCTATTGGAGAAAACATCTCTAGCAATGAATTTAACAATTTAATACAACATGCTAACTTAAGCATTAAAAGCAAAGCTTTTAATGATTCAAATCTATCAGCACATTATGGCATTATCCCTACAACAGCTACAGCTGATTTCACTAAATTACAACATTTAGAAAAAATTATCTATGAGATGATAGCAAAAAGATTTTTATGTCAATTCTATCCGCCAAAAGAATATACACACACAAATAACACTAACGACTATTGCTTATATAAGAGTATCAAGCGATAAGCAAGATGCACAAAGTCA
>X347_Brown_Bear__coassemble_1632_pt1 | contig 11633 bp, 9 predicted proteins | sample X347_Brown_Bear__metabat2_high_PE_010 | metagenome-assembled genome bin X347_Brown_Bear | reverse complement strand
TGTATAACCTTTTTAGATTAAAAAATTATAAATAATTAAAATATAAAAGCCTTATAATTGTGTGCTTTTAAATGTTTATTATGGGTTGTAAGAATAGACATTGACTTCATAAAATCCAACTAAAACTACATTTTTGTTTTAATATTGATACCAAACATATAGAATCCAGTTGTAAGACTAAGTGATACAAGAAGGAAAATTTTTAGTATTTGCAATTCATTTTCAGTTTGCAAGATTCTATGGGCATTATAAAAAGTGTGAATAGATTTTGCAAGATTCTTTAAATATTCGCATAACTTCTGCAATGCCCTCTCCTCATAACTTTGATGCAATACATGGAAAAGCCCAAGACTTTGGAGTATAAGCTGTATGCTGTCTTGCTGTAAAATAGAATCAGATTTATCCAGCCAATCCTCTAGATTCGCCTCTAGTATTTGCAAGTGTGTAAAGCATGATTTTTCTAAAAGCGTATGAATTCTTGCATTTGCATAGTTGATATAAAAAACAGGATTTGAAGAATCTTCTTTGCTTAAATCCTGCACATCAAATTCCAAATGAGTATCAAGACTCTTGCTAAGGAATACAAATTTCAAGCTATCCGCACCAATATCATTTACCACATCTTGAATAAGGATAAAATCACCCGCCCTTTTGCTCATTTTATATGGCTGCCCATCTTTTAAAAGGCTAACCATTTGAGCCAATATAACCTCTAATTTACTAGAATCAAAACCTAAAAAATCAATACTTGCTTTAATGCGAGGTATATATCCATGATGGTCTGCACCCCAAATATTAATATAGTGATTATAATTTCTATCAAATTTATCTTTATGATAAATAATATCGCCTGCCATATATGTCGGCATGCCATTATCACGCACTAAAACCCTATCTTTTTCATCGCCTTTTAGACTTGAATGCAACCATATTGCACCATCTTTATTAAAAAGCGCATTGTTTTTCTCTAGTGTTTTTAGTGTCTCATCAAAGCGATTATATAATGATTTTTCACTTACAAAATAATCAAAATCAATAGACAAATCGCCAAGATTCTGTTTGATAACTTCTAGCATCATATCTTTTGCATATACGCCAAGCTCTTGCAGATTCTTAGTTGTTGAAAAAAAATCCTCTCCAAAATGATCCATTGCTGCCTTTGCAACAGAATCAATATATTCACCTTTATATACATCACCTTCAATTTCAGATAAACCCAGAATCTTTGCCGCACTATTATATACTGATAATGCTAGCATATCAATTTGACTGCCTGCATCATTTACATAATATTCACTTTTAATATCATATCCTAGCTGCTTTCCTATACGCTGCAATACATTGCCAAATATTGCTCCCCTTGCATGTCCAATATGCAGAGGACCTGTTGGATTTGCACTTACATATTCAAGCAGAATTTTTATATTTTTATCATTAGCTTTAGCAAAATCTTGCGGATTTGCAAGTGCATTTTTAACCACATAATCAATAAAGCTATTAGCAAGCGATAGATTTAGGTATCCATTTAAGGCTTTAATGCTTGCAAACATTTGCTTAAAACAACTATCTTTATTGGAATCTAAATCATACTGCATAATGAAATCCTGCAAAGCCTGTGCTATTGTGTTTGGATTTGTGCGTAAAATTTTTGTCAAAGTAAAACAAATAGGTGTTGCAAAATGCCCATGATTTTTATCTTTTGGATGTTCGAGTGGTATGCTAATAATTATAGAATCTGTATGTGTATCATTAGAATCTTGTTGCTGCTTTGTGTTGGATTTTATATTTTTAGATTCTATATTTTGCTTTTGTTTTGGAATCTTTTGCTGTTCTAAATTGCTATTTTCCTGTCGCACAATAATATCACTACGACCAAGCGATAGCAAATATGCCTGTGTAGCCTCTGCTAAAAATGCCTTAATTTTATAATACATTTATGCCTTCTCTGTTTGCTTTTGCTGTATATTTGGGCTTGATTCTATAACTTGCGCTTCTATTACTTCTGGCTTTTTTTCATTTTGCTGTTGAGTTTGCATATTGTTTTGCTCTGCTTTTTTATCATCTTCATCTTCTAGCTCTTTTTTAAAGGTCTTTATGCCGCTTCCAAGACCTTTTGCTAATTCTGGAATCTTTTTTGCACCAAATAGCAATACAATTACAAGCAATACTACTAACCAATGCCATATACTCATGCTTCCCATTACTATGTCTCCTTTTCTGCTTTTGGCTTTTTACTTTGAAATAATCTTTGCGATTGACACAATATTATAATTCATATTGTGCTAGTAAAGATTTTATTTTTGTCTCATGATTTGCAAACATTAAACTTTTAGCAATATGTAAAATAGCCTGTTTAGAATTTACTATATTATCATTAATTAGCAAATAATCAAAAGTATTTGCATATTTTAATTCTTCTTTGGCATTAAAAAGTCGTTTTTGTATCATTTCTTTGCTATCTGTATTGCGTTTATATAATCTTTCTTCTAAGATTTGCAAGTTTTTAGGTGTAATAAATATAGACTTTGCAAGAGAGTAATGTTTTTTAATGCTATTATGACCTTTCACATCAACATCAAATAATATGAATTTTTGCTCCTCAATAGCCTTTGTTATTGGTGTAATGCTTGTTCCATAAAAGTTTCCATGCACTTCTTCATATTCCAAAAACTCTCCATTATTAATGCCTTTTATAAATTCTTCTTTTGTTGTAAAAAAATATTCTTTACCATGAGTTTCATGAGCTCTTGGCTGCCTTGTTGTTGTGGAAATAGAGAAATAAAAATTTGGTATTGCCTCTTGCAAAACTTGCATTAATGTGCTTTTTCCAGCTCCAGATGGTCCGGATATTATTAGCATATCATAATATTTACTATTCATTGTATCCCTTTAATTAGCAATTAGAATCTAAAAGATTATTTTAAAATAAAACAAATATATAAATGTCAATATGTGATATTTTTTACAATTTTTTATAAATGCAAACACAATGATATATTAAAGTTTTTATTGCGCTAGAGTGTTTTATAAATGCATACATTTTTTGATAAAATTAAAAACTGCTATAATATTCTACCCATAAATCTTTTTTAGATTATCCAATTTTGCACTCATATTAAGCAACAACATATCAGCAATTACAAGCGCCACAATGCTTTCACACACAACACTGCCCCTTATGCCAACGCATGGGTCATGTCTTCCTTGCAATTTAATATCTAAGTTATTATTGTTAATATCTATTGTTTTTTGCTTACAAAATATGCTTGGTGTCGGTTTAAAATGTACCTTAATAATAATATCATTCCCATTTGAAATACCCCCCAAGATTCCACCAGAATGATTGCTTGCAAATCCAGTGCTATCCATATAATCATTATTTTGTGAGCCATATAGCTTTGCAGATTCTATGCCATTGCCAATTTCTACCGCTTTTACAGCGTTAAGTCCCATAAGATCTTTTGCAAGCACAGAATCAAGCTTATAATAAAGTGGCTCTCCCAAGCCAACTGGCACATTACGAACACAAAGAAGTGTGCTAGCACCTATGCTATCTCCTTTTGCCTTAGCTTGCAAAATAGCTTCTTGTTGTTCCTCTTCCTTAGTGCTATCAAGTGCAAATATATCACTATTTTTTGCTTGTATAAAATCATCATGAGAAAAATCACTGCGATTTGTTTCTATATTTCCTACACGCGTAATGCCACTTAGAATCTCAATATTAAATTCTTTTAAAAGCAGCTTTGCCAATCCTCCAGCAAGCACTCTAGCCACACTCTCCCTAGCACTACTCCTTCCGCCGCCACGATAATCTCTATAACCATATTTATGATAATAAGTGAAATCAGCATGTCCCGGGCGAAAAACATCTTTAATATTTGCATAATCTTTGCTACGAACATTTGTATTTGGTATGAAAAATCCTATTGCAGCTCCAGTGCTTACCCCCTCAAATACGCCACTAAGAATCTTAAATTGATCTTCTTCTTTGCGTGGAGTTGCAAATTTATTTCCACCTTTCCTACGTGCAATTTCAGATTCTAAAAAAACCTCATCAATCACAACTCCAGATGGCATACCACTCAAAATACCACCAATGCCATCTCCATGGCTTTCACCAAAAGAGCTAAATTGCAATAAAATACCACTAGATTCCATAACATATCCTTATCATAAATTAAGCATTGCGAAAATAGGGACATTTTTGCAGCAAATAAACAACGCTATAAGATATAAGTAAGCTTAAAATCCCACCAGCAATAACTTGCAATGTAGTATGCCACATAGTAAGCACCCTTGATGGTGGCACAAATAATGCAAGTAATGCCAAGAGTATAACCCATTTTTTACTATAACAACGCATTGCAAAGCCAACTGCTATAAAGGCTGCGGCTGTATGTCCGCTAGGGAAACCATTATAATATTTTGCATTATATTCTCTATCAAATGCGTATGGACGCAACGATATTTGAGCATACTCCACATTGTGCGTTGCTAACCACACAAATCCACCCTTAATTGCATACACAATGCAAATAACACAAAATGCAGTAATTCCAAGCATTATTACGCGTTTTACATTTCGTTCAAATACCAAAATAATAATGCCCAAATAAAGTGCTAAAAACTGAAAAACATCACCATAAAGCTCAACATCATATACAAAAATAAGACAAGCTACAAGCAACACAACAATTATAAATGGAATTTCAGATTTTTGACTATGTATCATTTTATCACTCTATTATTAAAAAATACAATCATTGTATTTTATTTGTGTAAATTATTAAATAATCGCACATTGTTTGATTGTTTTAGTAAATTTGGTGATTGCAATTTTGTATCTAATTTATTGTAGTTACATGGTATTTTATTCTTAAATTTTAGAATCTAAAATTATAAAATATTTTCGCAATTCATTCAATATAAAATCCCACAATAACAATATTTCTAGAACTAAGCTCCATTTACTATACCTTGCCAATAAGCTCTACCACAAGCCTATTTTACAGGGTAGATTCTATATTTTGAAGTAAAATCTTGTATCTTGCTTCTATACATAGATTTTAAGAAAAAATATTTTTTTTGCAGAGCTTATATTCTGCCATGTTTTACTTGAGTATAGAATCTTTGCGGAGTCTCTCTGTAATTTGCAAAGGTCTCTTAAAATAAAGGCATTTCTAGCTACTTTTAAAGCCTGTGTTTTCATCACTAATGGTTGTTTTTTTGATTTTAGGGGTATATTAGCGTTTAAACTAATAACTTCTCTATCTGCTAACCGCTTCTCTGCTTGCATTGATTATTGTTTGCGTTGCCATCTTAACCCCATTGCTAACTTAGTTTCTACTCCAGCTCCGTTTTTAGCACTGCGCCTTGTGCGGCGTTGCTTACAAGCAGGGCGTAGCGTTTGAGCCACTTGCTTTTTACTTCCTTTTTCGCAGGCTGCCATTTTGCGCGGCGAGCTTGCAGGGTCGTAGAATCTACTTTCAGCTCCAAGCTCCCGCGACTTACAGAAATCTCTATCACATCATCTTCTACTAGTGCAATAGCCTAGCTTGCCTATAAATACTTATAATTCCCCCTTCTGCATTACCCACACATATTCAAACACATTTTTATGCTGTGTTTTATTATTGCTTTTAAATCGTGGATAGGGTATTTCGTATAGCCTTACATTTCCATAAGAATCCAAAAGTGCCGTGATATTGTCTTTTTGCATAAGCCCCTCGCTGTTGTAGCTTAAAACCAGATTTTTATAATAGCCAAGCTGTGCTATTTTTTCTAGCTCTGCCATAGCGGTTTGTGCATTACAAAAAAGGCTTTTTTGCTCATGCCAATCACGCAAACCAGCCACACCTTTAATATGTGGCTCATCATATCTAGCAATCGTTTCTAATAGATGATAGTTTGGTGCATATTGTCGTTGATTATATGGCGGGTCAAGGTAGAGTATATCAATAGGCTTTTGAAACCCTTGCAAAAGTGCGATACTATCAGCGTGAAAGCACTCGCCTTGTATGCCTTCTGTAAGCTCAAGGGGCTTTAGCATAAAGGGCTTTAATGCCCTTTTATCCCATGCTTTACAAAATGCTGCATACACCCCCGCAACATTAGCAAAAAGTGAAACAGATTCTAAAAGCGTGGCAATGAGTATAAAATATTCATTTTCATTAATCAGATTTTTATCCCTCCATTGCTGTATTTGGATGCGGATAGAATCTATTTTCCTCGCATTATCTTGTGTGAAATATTTGCGTGAATTTGTTGTGTTTGGTGCATAGTGTTTGCTGATAAAGCCCTCCTGCCCCTGTAAAGAATTAAGAAAAGCAAGTGCATTGTCATAAGGGGAGTAAAAAAGTGTGCTAGGTGGTAAAACATCTAAAAGTTTCTTAAAGTTCTCTTTTGTATGCTGCAAATACGCCCTCTGCAAGCAATACGAAAAATACAAAATATCACAACTATATACTTTAAATCCCATATTTCTAAAAAATCGCCCCATACTCACACTGCCAGAAAAAACATCAAAAAAGCTCTGTGTGTTTGCAGTGATTACACCGCTTTTTTGTAATAAATGGTAAATTTTTGGGGCTAGCTTTTCTTTATTACCGATAAAGCGCATGCTCTGCCTTATAGTTTGTGATGAATACTTCTTGCGTGGCAAGCCTATCTTTGTGCTTTGCTTGATAGTTTGCATTGGTGTAGTGTTTTTGTATGTTGTGCGTATAAAAATTATGCCCCCTAAGCCATTCCACAAGAATGGTATTTGTTGTATTTTTATGCCTTACAACATTAGATAATCCAAAATACACACCCTTAGAATCTAGCTGTGAAAGTTTGTTTAGGAGTGTAGATTCTAAGTCCTCATTCCAGCCGCTAAAGCCTCTTTTGCCATCGTTATAAGTGCCTTGCGTGATAAGATAGGGCGGGTCGCAATACACAAATATATCTTGGCTTTGTATAGAATCTAAGCTTGTAAAAAGCTCACAAAAATCAAGTTTGCTAAAAATGATATTTTTATGCTGCAAAGATTCTATGAAAGCAATGAGATTTGCTTTCATAGTGGGATTAAAGCTTGAGCGATTTTTACCAAATGGGGTGTTGAAGTGATGGCTTGCATTAAAACGGATTTGATGATTAAAGCTAAAGGCGAGCAGGACGAGCAGTTTTAATGGGCTTTTTTGCAAGTTGTAATCAGTGCGTAAAAGCCTGTAGCCCTCTGCATTGTCTTTGTTTAGATTATAGCTGTATATGATATGTTCTATTTCTTGCAAAGTATATTCTATTGGGTTGCAACGCAAGAACTCTACAAGTTCTACGAGATAGATAAGGTTATCATTTGCGATAATTTCTTTTGCACAAACATTTACACATACATTACAGCCCCCGCAAAATACATCTACAAACATTTCTATTTTATGTGGGAATAAGGGCAGAATCTGGGGTAGGATTTTATATTTTCCTCCTATATAATTGAATGGAGATTTTATGAGCTTTTGAGGCAGATAAAGTGCTTTTGTCATTGTGGATTCCAATAATGCAGTAAATTTTCTAGGCTTTGTGTAAAAATTTTAGGTGCTTTGATACCTAGCACCATTTTGCCACTTGCATTAAGCAAAAATCCCACCTCAATATCTACAAGCTTCTCACACAAAGAGCCATACAGCACAAGTGTCCTAATAATTTTATAACCCTCATAATGCTTTGCGATATATTCTTTTTCTATGTAATCATAATTTTGTAATTCTTGTATCCCCTTATTTTTATTACAATATTTTTTTCCTTCAATATTAATAATCTCAAGGTTTATGGGATCAAGCACAATGAGATCGGGGATAAAAAGTCTTGCGTTTTTATCCCCTTGTTTGTATAAGGCTCTATTTTCATATTTTTGCAGGGCAATGTATTCGCCCTTGCTTGTTAAAAAATAGCTTTTTTCACAGCCTGCGTGATTTTCAAAGATTCCATATCCACTGCTACAATACTCTATAACAAGATGAAGAAAAATCGTTGCAAGCTTCTCGCCCTCCCGCTCGTAATGCCAATATATTTTTGGAATGGGGGTTTCAGGAAGCTCTAAGCCCTGCAATGTGAAATGATAAAGGTTAGCAATTTGCAATAATTTATTATTTTTTTTAATATGCTTTTGTTCTAAGCCGTGTGAGACAAGCTCAATTTGCCCTTGAAAGCCTAATTTTCTTAGCGCAGCACAAATACCACTTATCGCCCCTATATTTGGATCGTGGGCTAGAGCATTATTTTTTATTAGCCTTGCGCTAATTGTTATCGTATTATCTTTTTTGCAAATGCTAAGAGGCACATTGCCTTTTGGTGGCTTTCTCATAGTGCTTTTGTAGGATATTAATTCTTCTGTGCTACTAAAGGGCTTTAGAATCTCACTTTCTTGTGTGAAATCTTTCCCCATAATCTCAACACCTAAAGTGCGCAAGATTCTTGTGCCAAAAATTGAGGTGTGTGTGGGCTTTTTTAATGTTGTTTTGAGTTGATAGAGCATAATTTTTCTTATCTGTGGGTAGAAGTAGTCAATATACACAAATTTTGTAATGCGTTGATATACGCCTGTATTACGAGATTCACTATCGTTAGTTTTTGTTTTCTCTATGGCATAAAGCGGTGTGTCTGTATGTGTAGGCTCTGTGTGTTGGAAAAAGATAAGATAATCTACAAAGCTACTTTTTCCACTTACAATTTTTACATATATCTTTTTGATAGCATTGCATGACACGCCCAAAATCTCATAAGTGAAAATAAAGCGTCCATCTTTAACGATAGGTAGAATTTTTACATTATCTAAAAAAGCACAAATTTTTTTATCTTGTAAAAAATGCTTGATAATAAGCTCTAAAACCTCTTTCTTAGGTCGCTCCTCTGTCAAAATATAAAGATTCATATATCCTTTATCCTCGCTGTCTTTCTCCCCGCTTTGCCCGCCTTGCGGCATACAATTATCTTAGATTCTAGCGCAGCCTTTTATGCACTCAAATCTAAAAGATATGCCCCACAAGCCTAGAGCTAAATCTAAAGCCAAGCTTCTTAGCCTTCACAGACTGCTGCGCTGTGTTATAGATTATTTCAGAGCATATCCCTAGTATTTGTCGCATATTTATATGTTTCCTTATGTGAGATTCTGTGCTACTCCAGCTCCGTTTTTAGCACTGCGCCTTGTGCGGCGTTGCTTACAAGCAGGGCGTAGCGTTTGAGCCACTTGCTCTTTACCTCTTTGCGCACAGGCTGCCATTTTGCCCTTCTAGATTCTAGAATCTTAGAATCCACTTTCAATTCCAAGCTCCCGCGACTGACAGAAATCTCTATCACATCATTATCTTCTACAAGCGCGATAAGCCCTCCTTCTGCTGCCTCTGGGCTTACATGCCCTATGCACGCCCCCCTTGTCGCCCCGCTAAATCGCCCATCGGTGATGAGTGCCACGCTCTCTCCTAGCCCCATACCCATAATGAGGCTTGTGGGGCTTAGCATTTCCTGCATGCCCGGTCCCCCGCGTGGTCCCTCATAGCGTATGACGACGACATTGCCAGCCTTCACCTTGCCTCCTGCTATGCCCTTAATCGCCTCTTCTTGAGAGTTGAAGCACACAGCGCGCCCGCTAAATTCTTTCATAGATTCTGCCACGGCAGCGACTTTTAGCACCGCTCCTTGCTCGCAGAGATTGCCAAAGAGGATTTTTAGCCCCCCTACTTGTGAGTAGGCGTTGTCGTTATGTCGGATAATTTCGGGGTCTGTAATGGTGGCGTTTGCGATTCGCTCGCCTAGGGTCTCGCCTGTAATAGTGAGGGCGTCTAAATGCAAAATAGATTCTACCTTGGGCGTTGGCTTTTTGGCGAAAAATGGCGATTGCTTCGCTTCAGCTTCGGTCATTACCGCTTGAGGTAACTCCCTTGCTTCAGCTTGCAAAGCCCCATTTTTCACACAAAAATCCTGCCGCCCCTGCTGTGTGCCTGCTGCTTTAGAATCTAAGTTTGCGGGCTTTACATTAGAATCCACTCTAGATTCTATATGCTTAGAATTCACACTGCCAGATTCTACGCCGCTAGAATCTTGGCATTCTAAGATTGTGCCGCTAGTTTGGGGGTTGAAATCGCGATTGAGCTTACTTGAGGTAAGTGATTGAGCGATTTTTGCAGACTCCGCCGAAATAGCGGTGCAAGCTGCATGCCCCCGCCCTCGTTTTGCCACCTCACTCATCACCGCGCTCACTCCCCCCGCACGATTTATATCCTCCATATGCACACTACTTAGTGCCGGGGCGATTTTAGCGATGTGTGCGACTTCTTGTGCTATGGCATTGATAGATTCTAGGTTAAACTCCACCTCCGCCTCCTTAGCAATGGCTAGCATGTGTAAAATCGTATTCGTGCTGCCCCCCATAGCCATATCCACGACAAAGGCATTATGCACGGCTTTTGCGTTTAGGATATTTCGGAATCTAAACCGCTCGCTCAAAGCAGAATCTAGCGCGATTTCTACAATGCGCCTAGCCGCCTTTCTTAGCAGCTCCTCTCTCTCAGGGCTTAGGGCTGGGATTGTGCCATTCCCCTCTAGTGCTACGCCCATAGCCTCGCACAAGGTATTCATAGAATTTGCCGTAAACATACCGCTGCAGCTCCCGCCGCTAGGGCAGGCGTGGCACTCTATCTCATGCAGTCTTTTCTCATCTATCTTGCCGCTTTCATAGGCTCCCACCGCTTCAAAGGCGGAGTTTAGATCAAGCACGCTGCCATCATCTAGCCTGCCTGCTAGCATAGGTCCGCCGCTCACAAAGATAGTTGGCACATTCACGCGCAGCGCGCCCATAAGCATGCCCGGCACGATTTTGTCGCAGTTTGGCAGGCAGATCATCGCATCTAGCGCGTGGGCGTTCATCACAGATTCTATACAATCAGCTATCAGCTCGCGGCTAGGCAGGGAGTAGAGCATACCGCTATGCCCCATGGCTATGCCATCATCTACGCCTATGGTGTTGAATTCAAACGGCACGCCCCCAGCCTTGCGGATTTCCTCCTTGACAATCGCGGCATATTTGTTGAGAAAAAAATGCCCGGGGATTATGTCTATATAGCTATTTGCCACGCCGATAAAGGGCTTAGAAAAGTCAGAATCTGTAAGCCCCGTGGCACGCAGCAAACTTCTGTGTGGTGCCCTCTGATAGCCTTTTTTAATCACATCGCTTCGCATAGAATCTCCTTATATAATTTTCTTGGCATTATACTTTAAGATTCTGTGATTTTCGTATTTTTGATATTTTTATATGGTAGGCTATGTTTTATTAAGATTCTAAAACATTAAAACTATGGCTCTACTTACTCACATTAATGCCCTCGCATGTTGGTGGCAAATACTCTGCTGCTACAAAAAATACTATAATTTTTCTAATGCTTAATTATAATTATATAATGATTGGGTGATATAAAACACAAAAAAGCCAAACACTAAAATAATACATAAGCACACAGAATAATTAAGAAACATCAAAGCAAACAAATAAAATGTTATGTAGTATTATATTCTTAATACACTAAAAATTATATAACTTTTCATATATAAATCTTTTATATTTAGGTATTTGCAATTAATTATTTTTTGCTTCACTTTTTATT
>X347_Brown_Bear__coassemble_1631_pt1 | contig 11635 bp, 7 predicted proteins | sample X347_Brown_Bear__metabat2_high_PE_010 | metagenome-assembled genome bin X347_Brown_Bear | reverse complement strand
AATTTAGATTATTTAAAAATTATTGCATAACAAAATAGCAAGATTAAAACTTGCCTTTATATGTCTATTTGCATATAACTCTATTAATAATAACAACGAAATTCTTAACATTCATTTCATAGATTGCCTGTGCTTTTATATTGCCTTAATAATCTGTAAAGTGTTCTTATATATTTACTATTTAATGTGATTTTGAAAGTTTAAAGCTATTAAATCTTAACTATAATTAAACTCAAGATTTAATAACAATAAACATAATAAATGCCCTATATAGACTTTAAATCTATCTCAAAATGTTACAAAAATGCAATAAAATGTGGCTTATATTTATACCCATTTTTTAGCCATTTACCAATAAAACAGAATCTTAAAAGCTAAAATTTTGTTACTATTATGATTTAAAATAACATAGGGGTTATGAATGTATAAATCCATATTATTAAGCATAACAGAGCCAACTACTTTTGGAATCTATTATGCAAATACTTTTGATGATATGCCAAAGCTAGTTTGTATTTTGCGATTAAGGGGTAAGTCTAGTTATGTATTGCCATTGCTTTTTGCTCCATTTTTTTCTAATGTAAATGATATTAAACAAGATAGAGATTATTTTTTTACCTCCTTAATGCAGCCAAATATAATTTCACTATGTGAGTTATGTGATTGTATTATTGATAGGCATTTTTTTATGAAAAATGAAGTATTAAGTCGCGCTTTAGTGTATGTTATGCCTTGTGATTTTATAGAAAATGATATTTATGATGAATATGGTATTTATATGAATACAGATTCTATAAATGCGGAATTTGCTAGATTAGAATGCAAGCTAGATTTTGCATTGAGTTTGCTTAGCTATTTTACACCATTGCATTCTATTTATTATTCTCGTGGAGTAGGAAGCCTAAGTGCGATAAAACTTACACATATTTTTTTACATACACTCTCTCTAAGCACACAGATTCCAATCCATGCTACAAATAGCTTTTATTTTAGTAGAGACAATGAGATTAAGGCATTTGCAAATATGTCCTTTTTTTTAGACGCAAAAAAGAATCTAATAATTACTGATAAGAATGCTTGCAATTATATTCGCCTTGCTGCAAGTAGCACTAAAAACCCAAAGCTACATTTACCCTACAATCTCATACATAATGATTTTTCAGAATCTTGCACGCCTCTTTATGTAACTCCAGCCGTATAAATTATATATCAATGCAATATGATTTTGCTTTTATATAAACTCACAAAAACATGCTAAAATCACGAAATTACACATTACAATCTAAAAGGCATAACATGCAGGAAGCAAACAATATGCAAAAGCCAGATTTACTGAATCTTAGTGGCAAAACAATACTTATAACAGGTGCGGCAGGATTTGTTGGTAGCAATCTTGTAGAATATTTTGCAACATATCACAAAGATTGCAATATTTTAGCTCTTGACTATTTTAGAGATTCTAAAACATTTCCAAATGGCAATGCAACAACACTAGGACATTTTAAGAATCTTAGGCTATACCCAAATGTTGAGGTGCTATCAATTGACATTGCTAATGAAAAAGAAATGCGTATATTGCAACGACAATATGGCAAAATAGATTATATCCTGCATGAAGCAGCAGTATCTGATACAACCTGTATGGATATGCGTCATGTAATGCTTGTAAATTATAATGCTTTTAGGGCATTAATAAAGCTTGCATTAAGACATGAAGCTCATATTGTATATGCAAGCTCGGCAGCTGTTTATGGCAACACAGAGATTCCAAATAGTGTGGGTAGCAATGAAATTCCAGAAAACATTTATGGCTATTCAAAGCTTTGCATGGATAAAGAAAATATCAGAATGCAAAAAATATTGCAAGATGAAGGTATAGGACTTATAGGCTTGCGTTATTTTAATGTCTATGGTAGGTATGAGTTTTACAAACATAAGACTTCCTCTATGATATTGCAGCTTGCCTTGCAAGCTCTATCTGATAGGGTTGTGCGTTTGTTTGAGTTTGGCGAGCAAAAAAGGGATTTTGTTTGCATTCATGATGTTGTGCAGGCAAATGTTAGGACATTAGAACTTATAATGCTAACCTATGGATTAAGGGATAAAAATAAGCAAACTCAACAATGGCATAGAATCCATAAAGCCTTTAATGATATAAATATGCCGCAAGCACCACAAAAAGAAGAAATCGCACTTCAAAAGCTCTTTGGCAATGATATAGAGGGGCAATCTAAAAAGGTTATGCAGGATTGGCTAAAGCATGGTGCTGTGTATAATGTTGGCAGTGGAGTTGCACGCAGTTATAATGATATTGTTGCAATTCTTAAAGAAGCTTTGCAAATAAGCTTTGAAGTGCAATACATTAAAAATCCATATCCATTTTTTCAGAATCATACGCTAGCAGATTCTGCTAATTTTGTGCCAAATTATATACCACAATATACGCTTGAGACTGGGATTAAAGATTATATTCCATATATAGAATCTATTTATAATGATATAAAGGAGGGAAGAAAAACATGGTAGAACAAAAGCTAAAAATCCTTGTAGTTGGAGATTTAATGCTTGATAAATATATATGGGGTAGTGCAGAAAGACTATCACCAGAAGCTCCAGTGCCAGTTGTAAAAATAGCAGAGGAAAACTTTAGCCTTGGTGGAGCATGTAATGTGGCAAATAATCTCCTTGCAATGAACGCTTTAGTGTCTCTTTATGGTGTTATTGGGAATGATACAGAAGGGGGTTTGCTACATGATTTTTTAACAAATAAAGGAATAGATACACATTGCTATAAATCAAGTCGTCCAACTACTACAAAAATACGAATTATGGCATCAAAACATCAAATGTTGCGTCTTGATAAAGAAAGCAATGAGCCTTTAGAATCTAAAATCTATGAAGCAATGTTTGAGGATATACAAGGCAATATCACTGCGTATAATTGCATGATTCTAAGCGATTATTTAAAAGGTGTGTTAAGTCCCGCTTTTACCCAACGTCTAATTAAGCTTGCAAATAGCTTTGATATTCCCGTGTTATGCGATCCAAAAGGTAGCGATTATACAAAATATAAGCATGCAACATTGCTAACGCCAAATAAAAAAGAAGCAATTGAGGCTATGCAAGTAGCTATCAATAATGATAAAACTTTGCTTGAAGCATTGCAAAAAATGCGTAAGATATGCAATGTTGGTTACCCATTAATTACTTTAAGCGAGGAGGGTATAGCATATCTTGGTAGTGATGGGGCTTTACATAAAAAGCCAACAATTGCAAGGGAGGTTTATGATGTAAGTGGTGCGGGAGATACAGTGATTGCCGCACTTGCATTGCAACTTGCACAAGGAAAAAGTATTGAAGAGGCAACTAAATTTGCAAATGCTGCTGCTGCTGTTGTAATTGGAAAAATAGGTTCTGCTACCGCCACACTTCAAGAAATACAAGACTATTTAGCCCCAAAAAGAATTATAAGAAATGTATCTTCAAAAATTATCACAGATTTTTCAGAGATTAAAGATAGCTTAGGTAATAAAAAGATTGTTTTTACTAATGGCTGCTTTGATATTTTGCATTATGGACATGCTAGCTATCTTGAAAAAGCTAGAGAATTGGGCGATGTGCTTATAGTGGGCTTAAATAGCGATGAATCTGTGAAAAGATTAAAAGGTAAAAATCGTCCGATTAATACGCAAAATGATAGGGCTTTTATTCTTGCAAGCCTTGCATGCGTTAGCTATGTAATTATATTTGATAGCGATACTCCAGAAAATCTCATATCACAGATTAGACCGCATGTATTAGTAAAAGGTTCAGACTATAAAGGCAAAGCAGTTGTTGGAGAAAAATATGCTAAATCTTTAGTGCTTATTGATTTTATAGAAAAAAGAAGCACGACAAATATTATTCACAAAATTCAGCAACAAGCAAATAAATAGAATTGCTATTTTTAAATATTTATAGCATTCTTAAAAAGGATTTGTATAAAAAGGCATGCTAGATTCTATAAGATATGAAACATTATGGCTTATTGCCACCATAATTAAAAAATCATAAAAAAGCTTCATACATAAAACTTTATAACATTTATTTTTTTAGCAAGTATTTTAGTTATAATTAAGACTTTGAATATAAAGTTTAGAGGAAATAATGCGGTTACATCAAAAATTAATTTTCAAGAAAAATATACAAAATATCTCATTGCATGCTATTAAATATATCATGGCTTTGTTTTTGATTATAATGTTTATTGGTTGTAGTGATGAGGTAGATGAAAAAGAAAAAAGTGTAAATAAGACAGAATCTTATGAAATGCTTTATGCAAAAGATAAAACAGCCACGCAAATTACCTTGCAGCATAGCAAAAATGGCATAGGTTTATTAGTGCAAAAGCAAGACAAACAAAGCTTTTTGCAAGATAATGCCATTAAAATCATTGCCTTTTTTCCAAAAGATTGCAGTATGTGTGTGCCAACTCTTATACATTTAAACAATTTATTGAATAGAAATAAGTTTCTACAAGTTGTTGTTATAAGTGATAAAGCTTTGCATACAAGTAATTATAGGGATTTTCCTATGGCATTAAATACGCAAATTGTGAATCTTGTTGATGTAAATAAGAAGTTTGATTTACTGCTAGATTCTATTAAAAGGGCATTGAATATAGAAATTAGAGACTATAAAGCACCAATATTTTTAATACAAGATACAAGTAATGTGATTTTGCAAAGCATTGAAGGAGCGGTTTTAGAAGAGATATTTGAGCAAATAATCTCACAGCTTTTAGCACAAGAGAGTATGCCAGATTCTAAGCAAAACCAACAAATCCCAAATAATACTTTAAGTCAAACTGCTCCAAGCATTACACCGCCCATTAATACAGATAAAGGGGAATAGGCATGTTTTCATTCTTTAAAAAAACTTCAGAAAATATTGCACGTTTTTTAGGTCAGAAGCAAAAAAAAATAGAAAAAAGTGTGCTTGAGGAAATACTCATTGAATCAGACATACATTATGAAATAATTGAACGCATGCTAGATAATCTCCCAGAGCAAATAAGTCGCGATGCACTAAGAGTTGCTATTGAGAGATTTTTTCGCGGAGAGAGCTATTATGATAAGGTTAATTTTAAAGAGATAGAGCAAAAGCCTGTTGTATATCTTGTATTTGGCGTAAATGGTGCGGGAAAAACTACAACAATTGCAAAACTTGCGCAAAGATTTAAAGACAATGGCAAAAAGGTGATATTAGGAGCAGGAGATACATTTCGTGCGGCTGCCATAGAGCAATTGCAGTTGTGGAGTGAGAAAATTGGTGTAGAAATTGTTACAACAAGGCACGCGCATGATCCAAGCGCACTTGCATTTGACACTATTACAGCAGCAAAGGCTAGGAATATGGATTATGCCATTATTGACACAGCAGGGAGACTACCAAATCAAACAAATCTTAAAAATGAGCTAATTAAGATTTCTAAAACTTGCACGAAAGCACTAAGTGGGAATTCATTTCATAAGATTTTAGTGCTAGATGGCACGCAAGGAAGTTCAAGTATAGAGCAGGCAAGAATCTTTCATGAAGCATTAGGGCTAGATGGCATTATTGTTACAAAAATGGATGGCACAAGTAAGGGAGGGGCTATATTAAGCATTATTTATGAATTTAAACTTCCTATTTTATTCTTAGGTGTTGGGGAACAAGCAAATGCTTTAGTTACTTTTAATGAAAAAGATTTTATTGATGGGCTTTTAGATTCTATCTTTGAGTGATTTTAAGGAGAACTTGAAAGTAATTAAAATATGAAAAACAACAGAAAAACGATACAATAAATAGTTGTTGTATTTTGCTAGTTTGAGAGAGGAATATATGGATAAGGTATTTTTAACAAGTGAAAAAGGATATTTTGGAGAAGGTGAATTTAAATTTGGCGGATGTTTTATACCCGAAATATTATATCCCGCATTAAATGATTTACAAAAAGCTTATAAACAAATCTTTCAAACCAAAGGATTTAAGAAAGAATTAAAATATCTTTTAAAAACATTTGTTGGAAGACCTACGCCACTTATTTATGCAAAGAATGCATCTGCCATACTTGGCAATGAGATTTATTTAAAATTTGAGGGATTGGCAAATACAGGAGCACACAAAATTAATAATGCACTAGCACAGGTTTTGCTTGCAAAGCGTATGAAAAAACGGCATATTATTGCAGAAACAGGAGCAGGACAACATGGCGTAGCGGTAGCAAGTGTATGTGCGTTTTTAAAAATGCCATGCACCATTTTTATGGGAGCTACTGATATACAAAGGCAACGTCCTAATGTATTTATTATGGAGCAGTTTGGTGCTGAAGTGGTAGCAGTAGAGAGTGGGACAAAGACTCTAAAAGACGCAGTTAATGAGGCATTGAGGCAATGGAGTAAATCGCCCTATGAATATTTTTATGTGCTAGGCAGTGCGCTTGGACCATATCCATATCCAGATATTGTGCGTGATTCTCAATCAATCATTGGTAAAGAAATAAAAAAGCAAATTAGAAAAGCATTAAGCAAATATGCAAATACCCTTTTGCCTGACTATATTATTGCATGTGTTGGCGGTGGTAGTAATGCTATGGGGGCATTTAGTGCGTTTTTAGAAGATAGGGAAGTGCAGCTTATTGGTGTGGAAGCTGGTGGGGATAATTTTATGGCAAATAAACATGCAATGAGGCTTTCACAAGATTGCGGGGCTAGCATAGGCATAGCTCATGGCTTTCGCTCATATTTTTTGCAAGATAAACATGGACAAATTGCAAATACGCACTCAATTAGTGCGGGGCTAGATTACGCAGGGGTTGGTCCTCAACTAGCACATTTATCGCATGTTGAACGCGTGCGTTTTATTGGTGCAAGCGATGATATGGCACTTGAGGCTTTGCAGTTTTTTGCTAGCCATGAAGGAATTTTGCCTGCATTAGAATCAAGTCATGCACTTGCAGGAGCAATAGAAATCTCAAAACAAGAACAAAATAAAATCATTGTAGTTAATGTTAGTGGCAGAGGAGATAAGGACATTTTTATCACTGCTAAAGCCTTGTGTGCTAATAGTTGGAGAGATTTTTTAGAATCTGAATTGCAAAGCGTAGAAAAAATATTGAGGCAAAAAAATAAACCGCAAGAAGTCATAGCAGAGGAAGAGGCTAAAGAGACAGAAAATAAGCAAAGGACAGAGGAGCTGTGTCTTGCTTTGCAAAATATAAGCCATGATGAAATGAGTCTTTTTGATACCATGAATAAAGAGAGTGATATAAAAGAAGATTCTATCTCAAAAGATAGTGATACTAAAGAACTTAATGATAGTAAAGAGCTTGCAGAAATCTCGCAAGAGAGTTTAGAGATACAAGATGAACCAACACAAGATATTGATACAAATGAAATAGATAGCTACAAATCGCCATTGCATTTTTTAACACAAGATTCTAATAATATAGAATCTAGCGATGTGATAGAAGCAGAAAATACAAACAATAGAGAAGCATTGCACTTTTTGCAAGATAAAGAGTTGCAAAATGATAAACAAAATACACAAATAGCAGAAAATCAAGATGCAAATGAATGCGAGCAAGAATATATTGAAATAGATTCTATAAATGCCAGTGAGTGTGTAGATTTGAGTATGCCTATGCAAGATAGTGAAAGCATGCAGGATTTTTCACAAGAAATGCAAACCGATACTACTTGCGAAAGCATATCTTTAGAATCTTTGCTTGATGAGGGTAATGCCACAGACAAAGATACAAAAAGCAAGGAAACACAAGAACATATAACAAATAATGCTAAAAATAATATAGATAAAGAGCTAGATATAGATAAAACAGAAACAAAACAAAATATAGACAAAACAAATACCCTAGCACAACAGCTATCACTTGAATTGCAATCTCTAAGCACCAAAGAATCCATGCAAGCATTGCAAGCCTTAGAAACGCAAGATAGCCTTAATAGTGAATCTACTTCCAATATTAATGATACAGAAAATAGCTTGCAGTTGCTAGATGATGAAATATCTAGTAATGATGTGTTGCAAGAAAATGTAGATTCTTTAGATTCTAATTCGGATTTAGATGAGATAGAAAATATAGAATCTTTAGATTCTAATGAAAACTTAGATTCTAAAGACTTAGAAGCTGAAGTTTTGGAATCTAACAATGATTCTATCTTACAAGAGAATATGGATTCTTTAGATTCTAATTTAGATTTAGAAACGACAGAAAACATAGATTCTTTAGAATCTAATGAGTGTCTAGAATCTTTAGAATCTCATGAAAGCTTAGATTCTAAAGATTTAGAAGCTGAAGTTTTGGAATCTAGCAATGATTTTACATTGGATGAAAGTTTAGATTCTATTGAAAGTCCTTTAGAATCTATAGAATCTAAGGACGAATTGGATTTTATTGAAAATCTAGATTCTAATAGCTACGATTTTACACATAATGAAAAATCCAACTTAGATTTTAAAATAGATTTTTCAAATCTTTCAAACTCGCAAGATGAAAATAAGCTAGTTTCTAATGATAGATTGGAATCTAATGATGATTTGACTTTGGAGAATGATTTAGATTCTATAAATTTAGAATCTAGAGAAGATATAGAACAAAAAAACAATGATGAGATTAATGCAGAGCTAGATTCTATTGAGGAGTTAAATCTACAAGAAAATATAGAATCTAAAATAGACTTAGAATCTACCATTAATTTAGATAGCAAGCTAGAGACTGCCAATAGTTTAGATTCTACTAGCTTTATAGAATCTAAACTAGATTCTACTAATAATATAGAAAATACAGAATCTATAAACCACAAAGAAGCCATAAATGTTGCAGGGGATAATACACCCACTTTAATAGATGAAACTGCAATAGAGAGTGGATATAGCGATTATGCAAATGTAAGTGCATTTGATGATATGTTGGGCTTGCAAGATACAGGCATTATAAAGAATAGTGAAAGCCTTGATGTGCCAGATATGAGCGATATGAATGAGACTTTAGAGGAAGATTCTATACAAGATTATATGGAGAATGAAGCCCCTATATTTCAAAATGGAATGCAAGATTCTATAACAAATGATATATTGCAAGAATACGCACTTAAAGAGAATTTGCAAGATACAATGGAAGAGGAAAATATAGAAATCTTGCAAGAGGATTTAAATATAGAATCTGAAATGCCTTTTAGTGAAAATGCCACATTGCAAGATGGCAATATAGAGCAAGATGAAAGCATGCTTGAGTTAGAAACCACACTAGAAACTAGCAATAATGAAGTAGGCATAGATTCTAACTTGCTAGATAGCGATACAGAAAATGGGGATTTATTGCAAAATAACATTACGCAAGAAGCAGAACAAGATTTAGAATCTACAAACACAGATTTAATAGATACCAAAGAAAAGCAAGATTCTATTAATATTCAAGAATTAGCAATAAAGCAGCCCCTAAATTATGTCGCCATAAATCCCACCGCAGCACGCGTATTTAAAACAGCCCCAGAGCTTAGTAAAATTTGTGGTAAATCCCTTAAGTCATAAGAGTGCAAAAGTCTCTAGGAAAATTCCCATGGATAGCAAAATAGAAAAAGATTCCAAAAAAGATTTTATTGAATCTTATTTCTTTTATCCAAAATTATGGCATAAATGCCTAGCATTACTGCTTTTGCCATTTTCATGTATATATGCTATTGTTGCAATTTGTAGAAAATATTGCATGTCTTTTAAGGCTTTTGATTTAAAGATTATAAGTATTGGGAATCTTGTTAGCGGTGGAAGTGGTAAAACCCCTTTTTGCATTGCTCTCGTGCAGCATTTAGAGCAGTGTGGATATAAGGATATTTATGTTATTTTACGCGGTTATAAGCGCAAATCAAAAGGTTTAGTGCAAGTAAGCAATCAAGGCACAATATTATGCAATGTTAAGCAAAGTGGAGATGAAGCTATGCTTATTGCCATGCAAACCACATGCAGTGTGATTGTTAGCGAGGATAGAGTGGTCGCACTACATTATGCTAAGAAAAATAATGCCTCAATAGTAATTCTTGATGACGCATATAGGTTTAATTTTAATAAATTTGATATTTTACTAGAGCCTATTATAACGCCTTATTTTCCATTTGTTTTGCCTAGTGGATATTATCGTTTTCCCAAATCTTTTTATAAAAGATGCGACTTGCATATAAAAGAGGGAATTGGCTATACAAGAGGGGTTCAAATATGTTATCCCAAAAGAGATGATTCTATAAAACAGGATAATTCTAGAGATTCTAGCTTGCAAGCAGAAAAAAGATTTATTCTTGCAACAGCAATAGCAAATCCTAGTCGTTTGCAGCCTTTTTTACCAAAAAATATTATCCATTCTTATTATTTGCCAGATCATGCTAGCTTTACAAGTGAGGCATTGCAAGATCTTTTATATAAATATAATGCCACTCATATTCTTATGACACAAAAAGATTATGTGAAATGCAGGGATTTTGATTTGCCATTTGCCCTGATTATGCTTAATATAGAAATAGATTCTAATGTATTAGAAAAGATAGAATCTTTTTTGAAAACCACATAAACCCCCTACCCTTTTGCAAGCTATATAAAGCAGTTTAGTCCCCCTGCCCTTATAAAATTTATTTAATATAATTTTGTATAAATTTTAATTATTAAGCCACAATAACCCACTTCAAACTTAAAAGGATAAAGCCTTATCTTGCGACAAAATCAAAGCTAAAGCAAGCCGCACAAGCAAATTTTGATACTTTTTACACTAATTGTTTCTACTATCATAGCAAACGCACAAAACAAGCCTTTTGCCTATAATAAGCGTAATTATAGCCTAAAAGATGTATTAATCCACTTGTGTGAATGGCAGCTTCTTTTGCATGCCTTTATACACACAAACCTCCACAATAGCAGAGATTTTGCCCCCCCCTTTTTTTCCTGCCCCCTTATAATTTTAAGACTTATCCAAAAATGAATTGAGAACTAAAAGAAAAACATAAAGACACTTCATTAAAGCATGCTAAAGCCCTGTTCCACGCAAGCCATACAGAATCTATGTAGTGTATCGCCACCATGTAAGAAGAAACGCTTTTTACTAAAAGCATTATATATGGTGTGGCAGCACAAGCTTGGGAGCTACTGCGTAAGTGCTATTTCAAGCTACTAAATTGAGCGATACAATATCAAAAAGCATATAAGGGCTTTGTAAGGCTTAAATTAAACAGAATCTAGAAAATTATATTTATTGTTTTATATTTTATATGTAATTTTAAACTTTAAATATCATTAATAATACTTCAAGCACTCTATAAAAATCACTCTTTTTACTTTTTTAACCTTTTTAGAGCAATCAAAAATCACAAGAAACAAAAGATAAATGGCTTATATTAAGGTTAAATTAAATAAAATTTAGAATCTAGTCTAGAAACCATTAGGTTTGGATTGCCACGCCTTGTTACGCAAGGCTCGCAATGACAATAAAAAGGGCTTCGCTTATGCTCGCAATGACAAGGCAAACAAGGCTAGCTCAAGATGATAAAAATAAATTTTAATTGAAAGGATAAATTATGGCAACAGAATATATAGAACAATTTGTGCGTTGCAATTC
>X347_Brown_Bear__coassemble_1630_pt1 | contig 11644 bp, 7 predicted proteins | sample X347_Brown_Bear__metabat2_high_PE_010 | metagenome-assembled genome bin X347_Brown_Bear | reverse complement strand
AAAGAGATTCAATTAATTTTCCAGTTTCAATACCAAAGACGGCAACTCCAACAATTAGCGAGCTTGATATTAACCGCAAGCCACTTGACTACATTGCAGGAAAAGATCTTGATGCGTTTCTAGAAATACGAGATTTAATGAATAATCGCAAATATCCAGAAGCACTTGAAAAAATATCAAAAGCGTTAAAAGCGTATCCAAATAGTCTTTTTACAAAAGATATGGTTTATTACACTATTATTGCATTAAGCCATTCAAAAAATAAAGAATCTCAATCATATCTTGCAGAAGCGGCAATTCCATGGATAAAAGCATATGCGAGTGATGATAAGATTCCAGAAGTTATGTATATACTCTCAAAAACTCTTTTAGATCAAAATAAAATGAAAGAGGCTTATTACTATCTAAATAGAACTATTGAGGAATATCCTAGCACGCGTTATGCCGCACTATCAAAAATGCAAATTGCCAATACATTAAAATCACAAAGTGATATAAAACGCGCTCCACTTATTTATCGTGAAGCATATAAAGAAGCCAAAGATATTGAGGCAGCAGGAGAAATTGCTGTCTCTTGGGCAAAATTTAGCCTTAGAAATGATGATACGGAATATGCCAATGAGTTGTTACATAAAGTGTATAGCGTTTTTCCTGCGTTTTTCCTTATAGATAAAAATGCAAGTATGGAGCTACTTTCAGATCTTGAGGAAACAGAGCAATATGCCATAGCTGCACCTATCGCACAATATTTAAGTGGGTATGTGGCAATAAATAGTGATTTGCACGCACAGCTTTTAAATAAAGCATCAGAGTTTTATACAAAAAGTGGAGATTTTGACATTGCTCATAAGCTAAATTTAGACTTTTTATACTATCATCCAAGCCATAAATTAGCAAATAAAATTAAAGAGAGGGATGATTCCTTGCTATTCCAAGTTGCGGGGGACTATAAAACTAAGCTAGAACGTTATGATTATATCCTTGCAAATTACCCAAATACAGAGAGTTCAAAAAAAGCCCTAGCTCTAAAAGCCAAACTATATCTTGATAATAAAAAATATGATGAAATTTTGCAAATGCAAGGACTTTTGCCGCAAGATTCAGAAGTTGTGCAAGCAGCAATTGACAATCAAGTTACACTTTTTCTTAAAGACAAAAATTGCGATGGCATAGCAGGAGTTCTTAGTCGTGCAAACAAAGTAAATCTAACAACGCAAGAGAGTCTTGATACATTTGAATGCCTTTATAACCAAAATGCGTTTAAAAAAGCAAATGATTTGTTTTCCACATTATACAAAAGTATTCAAGATGGCAGCGATCAATTGCGTTGGCTTTATCTGGAATCAAACACTCTTTTTGCATTGGGTCAAAATAAAGAAGCAATTAAGGCTGGACGAGATGTTATGGATTTAGCATTTGCTATGGGTAAGCCTAATTATTATGATATTAGCTTTAAAATGTTTCACGCTCTATATAATGATGAGGCAACTCGCCATGAGGCGGTAAATCTTAGTGTGAAAATGGATAAATGGTTTCCTGATGATAGGCGAATGCTTGCTGTGCATTTTACATTGCTAAATGAAGCCGAACAGAAAAAAGATGTGCTTGCAGCTACTACGCAGGCACGCATTATAACGGCATTACAAGATAAAATCAAAGAATACGATTATAGCCCTTATGTTAATTTTATTTTGATTAATGATTTAATTAATGAGGGTAACTATCCAGAAGCCTTAAAACAGCTTGACCGCATTAAAGATTTCAAGCTTACAACTGATGATAGGCAACAAAGATTCTATAAAATTGCAACCATTCACTATACATTAAAAAGCATGGAAAATAGCAAAAAAGCCCTTGATGCCTGTGTAGCACTTGGCACAACTTCTGCTTGGGGAACGCTCTGCAATAATGCCCTCTCCTTGCATGATAATAGTTTTGAATAGTATAGTTTCAATAAAAATGATAAGATTCAAACTTTTATTAGTTTATATAGCCCTAATTTTACATATCAATAATATACATAAATTTTAAGGCTTTCATGCTTTCAAAATGTATGTAATGATGTTTAGTATTTAAAAATTTATTAAAACAAAGTTATGTAAGTTTTTTTTAGAATCTTTATTGACAAAAATCCAATTATATAGTGTTTATATGCAAATTAATATGTATTAATTGTGAATTAAAAAATAAGTTTTTAATGTAGCTAAAAGTATAGAATACCTAAAAATTTATAAAAGTAATTTATTGTGTTAATGCTATATCACAAGAATCTTTTTTGAAATAAAGTTTTTATCCAGAATCTATAATAAAAGTTGTATAATAATGTTTTTCACTTTTGAAAATAAGGAGATTATGAAATGGCAAATGCAATAAGAATTTTATTTGGTGTAAGTGATACAGAAGAGTGCCGAAAGGCTATCCCAACGATTATTAAGCTATTTGCAAGACGAAGTGAAATTGAGCTTACATTGCTACATGTTACCCCAGAGACAATTGTGCTAGCAGAAAGCGGCATTGTTGATTATGCTTCTTTAGAACATGTGCAAGAAGAAGAGTCCCATGCAATTTTGCAAGAATTTGCAAAAGTATTTAATGGTGAAGGCATAGCATGTAAGAAGATTTTAAAAAATGGAAATCCTGTTGATGTTGTGCTTGAGATTGCAAATCAATATGACTTGCTTGTAATAGGTGCTAGTGAATCTTCAATTCTACATAGAATCTTTAACTCACATCAAAACAGCTTTATAAACTCATCGCCAATTCCTGTGCTTGTAGCAAAATAAATCTTATAATAGTATTCTAGTGTGCCTTGTGTATATAGTTGCAGTATAATAGTGTAATATAATCTAGTTTGATTGGCATTAATGTTGAAATATAGGCTAAGTTATATATCAAACCTGCATATTATTTATTACATGAATCTTAAATACCATTACATATTTAAAAGCACTATATATTTTACTATATGAAAAAATGAAAGCTTGTATTGGATAATAAAAGTCTATTTACTCTATCTTGCAATACAGCCTTGAAACCTACGACTACAAGGCTTTTTGCTTTTATAAATTCTTGTAATTTTTTGATTTAATCTTTAATGAATTGTTTATCAAAAACTTTTATAAAAGGTTGCACTCTTTACTTTCTAAAAAGAATTAACAAGCTATATTAAAATCTTATATTATTACCACATAAAAGCCCTACAATCTTTATATTAATAAATCAAAAATAGGGATTATAAAATCCATCCAAATATAAAATAACTTATATAAACCATAATTTGTAAATTTTATTTAAGTTATTTGCTTGATTTTATTTATTATTAAGCTATTCGTTTTTAGTAGCTGTTAATATAAATATGGCATAATTATCCGCTTATTTTAAATGAGGAATAATATATGCAAAACATCCGTAATATCGCCGTTATCGCCCATGTGGATCACGGCAAGACGACTTTGGTTGATGGGCTTTTGACCCAGTCTGGCACATTTTCAGAGCGCGAGCAGATAGATGAGCGCGTGATGGATAGCAATGATTTGGAGCGCGAGCGGGGCATTACTATCCTCTCAAAAAACACCGCGATTTCCTACAAAGGCACGAAAATCAACATCATAGACACGCCCGGGCACGCTGATTTTGGCGGCGAGGTGGAGCGTGTGCTAAAAATGGTTGATGGCGTGCTGCTGCTTGTAGATGCGCAAGAGGGCGTGATGCCCCAGACGAAGTTTGTCGTCAAAAAGGCTCTAAGCTTTGGAATCCGACCCATAGTGGTGGTAAATAAAATAGACAAGCCCGCTGCCGAGCCTGATAGGGTGGTAGATGAAGTCTTTGATCTCTTTGTCTCAATGGACGCAAGTGATTTTCAGCTAGACTTCCCTGTGGTGTATGCCGCGGCGCGCGATGGCTACGCGATTAAGGACTTAAATGATGAAAAAAAGAATCTTGAGCCGCTGTTTGAGGCGATTTTAGAATATGTGCCTCTGCCTAGCGGAAGCGCGGATAATCCTCTGCAAATGCAGGTTTTCACACTAGATTATGATAACTATGTGGGGAAAATCGGCATTGCGCGCGTGTTTAATGGGCGGGTGAAAAAGGGCGAAAATGTAATGCTCGCTAAAAGCGATGGCGAGAAAGAGACAGGGCGTATAAGCAAGCTCATAGGCTTTATGGGGCTGGCGCGCACCGAGATAGAATCTGCTGAAGCGGGCGATATTGTGGCGATCGCTGGGTTTAATGCGGTGGATGTGGGGGATTCTATCGTTTGCCCGAGCAACCCTATGCCGCTAGATCCTATGCACCTAGAAGAGCCTACGATGAGCGTGTATTTTGCCGTCAATGATAGCCCTCTTGCTGGGCTAGAGGGCAAGCATGTAACGGCAAATAAGATTAAAGATAGGCTGCAAAAAGAAATGCAGACTAACATCGCTATGCGCTGTGAGGAGATGGGTGAAGGGAAATTCAAAGTGAGTGGGCGCGGCGAGCTGCAAATCACCATTTTGGCTGAGAATCTGCGCCGCGAGGGCTTTGAGTTTAGCATTTCGCGCCCTGAAGTGATAGTCAAGGAGGAGAATGGCGTGAAGCTAGAGCCGTTTGAACACCTTGTGATCGACACGCCACAGGACTTTAGCGGGGCGATTATTGAGAAGCTTGGCAAGCGCAAGGCAGAGATGAAGGCGATGAATCCAATGAGCGATGGCTTCACGCGCTTAGAGTTTGAGATCCCAGCAAGAGGGCTTATAGGCTATCGCAGCGAGTTTTTGACCGATACGAAGGGTGAAGGCGTGATGAATCATAGCTTTTTAGAGTTTCGCGCCTTTAGCGGGAGTGTGGAGTCGCGCAAAAATGGTGCGCTCATCTCTATGGAAAGTGGCGAGGCGACAGGATTCTCACTCTTTAATATCCAGGAGCGAGGTGTGCTATTCATCGCGCCACAAACTAAGGTCTATGTGGGTATGGTGATAGGCGAGCATAGCCGCGATAATGACCTAGATGTCAATCCCATTAAGGCAAAGCACTTGACAAATATGCGCGCAAGCGGGAGTGATGATGCTATTAAGCTCGTGCCGCCGCGTGAGCTAACGCTGGAGCGCGCGCTGGAGTGGCTAGAAGATGATGAGATTTTAGAGGTAACCCCGCAAAACATTAGAATCCGAAAGAAGATCTTAGAGCCAAATATGCGTAAGAGGGCAAAGGCAAAGTAGGGAGCGTGGGGCTATATAGTTTAAGTGCTAAATTAAATGTATTTTAATGCACTTCATAAAAATGCCAAATCTTTTTTGTTATATTTAATCGCAGATGAGATATCTTAATTTATTTTTCTTAATAATTTATAGGCTTAATTTTTTGTTTTTTCCCAAAGTGAAATAGTTTCAATTATTTTAGATTCTGTAATATTAATTTTTTAGAATAAAAATTAATGAATTTCTTATTGTTAGTATGTCTGCTAATTTTATAGAATTACTAAAGGGATATTTTGGCTTATTGATGTTTTATTGGTCTAAAAGCTACCAAATAAGTATTTTTACGCAATAAAAAACTCTTGATTAATTATTGCTTTCTAGCTCTGCACAACTTTAAGAATAATGTATTTAACTTATATAAATGGTAATTATTTTGTCTTTATAAATTAATGATATTGATTTATTGATTATGCTTTAAATATATTCTTTAAACGCACGCATAAGGCATTTTTATTTTTATAATCTCTTATAACTTTTAGACTTATTTATCCATAATTCTAAAACTATACTAATACTAAAATATTTTTGTATTCTTATCTATTGCTAGGTGGCAAGAATCTCAAATAATGAATGCTTTTGGGAAAATAGATTCTAAAGGTGAGTTTATAGAATCTAATCTAATATTTATTTAGAAACTATTTAAATTTTATTAAGTTTTATTTTAACTAGAATTAGATTTTAGGTGAAACAATTATTGCAGAAACTTATAGTTATTTTGCAGTATTTGTGATTCTATGCGTGAAATTTTATCTATTTTTAAGCTTTAATCAAACGCATTTAAAGCGTGCTTGACTTGCCCTGCAAGACTACTAAACAAAGCTATTAAACTAAAAGCTAGAATGAATCACATTAACTATAAAAGAGAAACACGCTAGCACAAGATACACGCATAAAGAAGCACATAAAGCCTTTGGGAATTTTCTATTTCTAGCAAAACCTGCTTACCCATACAACAAACCATACATTGCATTATGTTACAAAATTCTACACAAGATTTATTTTTTAAATATTTTTTTATAAGCCTTTGTTGCTAGCTTATCTATATGCAGAAAATATCGATTTTTTGGCATTTGACAGGGGGGATATTTGCCAAGCCACTATCTTTTATTTTTACTTTAAGCTTATAAATCAACTTGACAATGTAAAAAATGTCGGTTATGATTTTGGGATAGAATTTGGATTCTTTGTTTATATTGTTGGTATTATTAAGTTTTTAGAATTTAATTTTAAAAAGTATAGTGAATTGTTAGGATTATGCGAATATCTTGCAGAAATAATCTCATTTTGGCAGAAATAATCTCATTTTAGATTACTATAAAATATCTATTCTATTTAAGAAAATTAAAGTTTATATGTAAGATAAATGGGTATAAAATCTAAAATAGCAACACATTTAGATATAAATACAACATTCTTAGTATTCAATTAATATAAATAGCAACAAAGCTAAACATTAATATAAAGCCTACATGTATTATAAACTTTAATCTAGCCAAATTGCTAGATCTTATTGAATATAAGAAAATATGTAAGTATTATTTGCGGTATTTTAAGCAAGCAAATAGACTTAAGCAACGCTTAGTCTTTTTCTACCCTTAGCTCTTCTTGCATTGATTACTCTGCGACCATTTTTTGTTTTCATTCTAGCACGAAATCCGTGAGTTCTTTTTCTTGGAGTGTTGTGAGGTTGGTAAGTTCGTTTCATATTTGTTTGCCTTTTTATTAAAATAAACTTGCAATAATAGCACACTTTTTTTATTTTTGCAAGTGTTTTTTAGATTTTGCTTTGATTCTAGTCTTTGCCATTATTTGGCGTTATAATTGCCTTTTTGGTGTAATTGGTGGAATGATATATAAAAGTTTGATAGTTTCTTGCATAATATTTGACAATCATTTGCTGCATAAAATGCTGTGTTGATGGGCTAAACCAAGCATTATTACTTAGCATAAGTATATATTTTGAGCCTGTTTTATATGGTAAATCCATAGTTCCTTCATAGCAATTTGCAATAGCAATATGGAATCCATTTAATATGAAATTTACCACGCCATTTCCCCTATTAAATCCAAATGTATAGCCAAAAAATTTCTCAAAAATAGGAGACAATAAATCACTAAAAGGCAGCGTCTCGCCAAATGGCACAAGCACATTTTTATCAGCAATAAGGCTATGTCCTTTAGAAAAAATATAAGTGGTATTGTAATATCCTAATTGCATATTCGGCGTGTTTATATAGCTTTCTTCTGGTGTTGTATTATTTATATTTGATAGTTTATCGAGTATAAAAGTCTGTGTTTGCTGCTTTATGGGGTATGTTATATCATTATTTTTTAATCGTATAGCCCCTGCTACAATGGTAATATTGTGGCTTAAATCTAGCAATTGTGAATAAAGTTCTGTATATAAATTTAATTCCAATGGAAAGGCAGTTTCTGGTAAAACTACAATGGGATAACCCTCTTTTATTGCATTATTTATCTCTCTTAGATTATTTTCTATAATATGTTCTCTATTATCTGGTATCCATCGCATGTCTTGAGGATATTTAGTTTCTATAATTTTTGCATGTAATTTGGGTTCTTGCCTTTGCATATCATAGTCAAATGAAATAAGCAGCAAGATAGGTGCAAGCAAACGCAAAGCACTATTTATAACAATAAAATAGCAAGCAAGTCCAACACAAAGCATACCTAACAATGAAGCCTCAAAAACACCATATGCACTAAGATATGCTATATTTAGCCAATTGAAATCAAGTGGATGTATAACAAAAAGCAGTAACATAGAAATAAATCTAAAAGCTAGATTCTGAAAATAGCATAAAAACCAAAAAAAGATTCCATAAATCAAACCAACTGCAATAATGGCAAAAGGTATCATTATATCCAAATCTTGAAATCGGAAGCTAAGAGTCATCCAATAAAATCCAAAAACACCTACAAAAAATCCAAACCAAAAACGATAATTGCGAGGAATGAAAAGAAATATAGCAATACTCAAAGGATAACACAAGCTTACACCAAAATAACTATTATTATGTAATAATGAAAAAATACCCATACAAAATATTGCAAATATTATAAAATATGGAAGTATAGTATTACTAAAATAGCTTTTATTGAAATTTATAGGTATATTGCAAAGGACTTTATCATCAATCAATCTAACACTAATAAATACAACGCAACAATAAAGTATAAAACATACAAATATAGCACACAAGATTCCATAAATTAAAGGCGATAAAATACTAGCAAGTATAAACCACCAAAATGGCAGCCAAAATAAAAATCCAAAAAACGCACCAACAAAAGCTTTATATAAAATATTGCCAAGTTTAGTGCGTGTTTTATCTCTCTTTTGTGGCAATACATAGCTTTTTTTTCCAAGCATTATCCACAAAAGCTTGTGTGGATATATAATATAAAATGGATAGCAAAATAAAACCTGAAATAAAGAGACTGCATGCCAATATGTATTTGCATGTCGCAGAAATAAGAAATTTTGTGTTTTACAAATAGTAAATGCTCTTTTAAGTAAAAAAAATATTTTGTTTTGTTTTGGAATTTTCAAATCAACCTCTTTATATTGTGGTAAAATCTAGCCTCTCTCATCAATAATGCTTGTTTTTACATTATTTGTAAATCCAGAATCTTGAATATCAAGCAGGCTATTTTGTCCCATATTTTCTGATTTTTGTAGCTTATTGTCTTGTGGAATAGAATCTTGCTTTAAAAGATTCTTACTATTCTCCTCTTTTTCCTCTTTATTGTCCTCTTGTTTTTGCTTATCGCTATTATCAATGCTATTAATTGGCTGAATAAAAAGCCTTTCTTCGGGAAAAAACTTTGCCTGTAAAATTGATAACACAATATCTGGTGCAATACTATCCATATTTAAACCATGCAAGCTATCTTCTTGTGAATTTTGTGGCTTAAAGATTCCAAAAGGAGTGCAAACTACATGTTTTTTATTTTGGCTAATTGGGGAATATCGATATGGATTTAATGAATTTTTATAGGGCAAGATTCCAAAAGTGCTTACATCTAGGGCAGCAGCAGCATGCAATAAAGTATTATTATTAGCAATAAAAAGGCGACTAAGGTGTATTAATGCAAGTATTTGCGTAATTTCTTTATGTTTGCTTTTTGTATCCTGTGATTGCAAAAAAAGATTATTTTGTGATAGATTTGGAAATTGCTCTAATAATGCTTTATAGCCCTCTATTTCATCTCTTGCAGCTAGCAATAAAACATTATGTAATGGAGCTATTGCGTTTGCTATTATAAAAAAGTTTCTTGCCTTCCAACCAATCTCATTTAGACCATGACTTGGACAAATAACAATATAGCCTTTATCATTTATAGAATCTAATCCAAATTTTTTTGCCACTATTTCTTGTGCGTGGGCTATATCGCTTAATTTCAAATATAACTTTGGATAGAAAAACTGCCTACATTGCAAAAACTTCAATAAATCAAGATTATATGTTACCTCATGTTTATCAAATGCTTTTTTTTGTTTTATCTTATAATTAAAAAGCAATGAATGTAAATTTGAAAACACACCTATGCGAGCTTTGATTCCAGAGCGAAATAATGCAATAGTGCTTTGCTTGTCAGAAACTAATGATAGTGAAATATTTATATTTGCATGTTTTAAATCCTTTGCAAGATTGCGATTTGTATCAATGCAAAATATTTGATTTACATGCGGATTGTGAAGGAAAAAATCTTGCATGCTTGAATGCAAAAGAAGACTAATTTTTGCCTGTTGAAAATGGCTTGCTAAAGCCTGAATACACTGCGAAGAAAGTATTACGCTAACTCCATTTTTATAATCATTGCAATTTACAAGTAAAAAATGATAGGCTTTGTTTGATTGCAGGGCTAACATAAAGCAGCCTTATTATTTGGCAAAAGTGAAATAATATCTGTAACTACTGATTGCATATCCTTAGTAGCATCTATAATATAATCAGATGAATTCTTATATAAATTTGTTCGTTCATGATATAGCTTTAGAGCTTTCTCTTTATCTTGAAAAAGTGGTCTTGAATTATGCCCTTTAAGCTTATTATCTGCTTCAATGCGTTTTTCAATAGTATCAAAATCACTTTGCAAATAAAAACACAATCCAAGCTTTTTTACATCATGAAATATTGGCATGCCACCACCTGTTGCTATAATATGATTTTTCTTTGTAGAAAATGATTCTATAAAAAGTGATTCTAAATGTCTAAAATGTTTTTCACCTTTTAGTGCAAAAATATCTGATATGCTGCTTTGTGCGTTATTTGCAATATAAATATCACTATCTATATGCGGTATCATAAGGGCTGTTGCAAGTAGCTTTGCTATTGTGCTTTTGCCACTTCCCATAAATCCAATTAATACAATATTTGTCATAAACACTGCCCTTAAATATTCTTAGTCTCTTAAAGTCGTGATATTATAACAAATATTTTAAAAAACTACAAAGTGCAATGTATGCAGAAATTAGCAATAATATATTTATTTAACTTTTAACAAAGGCTTAAAATACTGGCTCTTAGAATCTAGAGTAATTACAGAATCTACTTTTATTGTGATAAAATGCTAGCAATATTAATTTTAAGGAGAGTTTATGTTTTTAAAAAGATTCTATATTAAAAATAGCTTTATAAGACAGGGATTATTTTTAGCATTTATTAGTAGTATTGCTTTTAATGTCTTAAATGCAAGTGAGCTAAAAGAGTGTGAGAGTGAAGAGGATAAAAAGGTTGGTTGTATAGAGAAAGAATATTACACAAATGGGAATATTAAGATTGAAATTCCATTTAAAAATGGCAAACAAGAGGGCATTGAAAAATGGTATTATAAAAATGGGAATCTTCAGATTGAAGCGACATATAAAAATGGCGTGACTGAGGGTATTGTAAAGATTTATTATGAAAATGGGAATCTTGAGTTTGAAACACCATATAAAAATGGTAAGAAAGAGGGTATTGGAAAGCAATATTATGAAAGTGGGAATCTTAGAGCTGAAGGCCTACTTAAAAATAATAAAATAGAGGGTATTGCAAAATGGTATTACGAAAATGGAAATATAGCTTCAGAAATACCATTTATGAATGGTAAATTGCATGGCAGTGTAAAATTTTATTCTAAAAAGCTAATTTGGCAGGCTAATGCACAAAATGGAAAGCTTATAAATGGCAAATGTGCTAATGGCAAGACACTCACAAACACACATTTAGCAAGGATAAATAAGGATATAAATGAGGATGATATCGGAGGGAATTTTTGGCTTGAAGTGTGCAATAATTAATTTTAGATTTTTTTATATTTTCTTTAAATTCTTTTGCTAAGTGCTTTAGAATGCTTGTTAATTAAAGTATTGGATAATTTATATTTAAGATAATTTT
>X347_Brown_Bear__coassemble_1627_pt1 | contig 11716 bp, 9 predicted proteins | sample X347_Brown_Bear__metabat2_high_PE_010 | metagenome-assembled genome bin X347_Brown_Bear | reverse complement strand
CGCAATGGTTTTTATGAAATGGAAAATGTTATGGTTGTAAATTGGGGTTTAAAAAGGCAAGCTACAAGCCCAAATATGGCTAATTTGCCCCCCCCCCCCCCGCAGTGCAGCAATCTCAGCTTGCGAAACAAAATCCGACTTTATATCTATCGCCGCTTGAAAAGCAAATTAATGCGTAAAGGAGTAATACAATGATCCCATTTCTTGATGTTAAAGCAATCAACGCTAGATTTAGCACAGAGCTAGAATCTGCTTTGAAAGCCCTGCTAGATTCTGGTTGGTTTGTGCTAGGCGAGCAGTGCCGCTCTTTTGAGGAAGCGTTTAGCAAGTATATTGGGGCAGAGCATTGCGTGGGGTGTGCTAATGGGCTAGATGCCTTGCGCCTAGGCATCAAGGCTCTAGGCTTTGGCGAGGGTGATGAAATAATCGTCCCTGCAAATACCTATATCGCCTCTATTTTAGCCGTGAGTGATAATGGCTGTGTGCCTGTTTTTGTAGAGCCAAGCCTACATACCTACAACATAGATGTAGAAAGGATAGAATCTGCCATAACGCCCCGCACAAAGGCGATTTTGGTCGTGCATTTATACGGGCAGGTGGTAGAAATGCAAAAGGTATGGGAGCTAGCTCAAAAATACAATCTTGCTATTATAGAGGATTGCGCTCAAGCACATGGCGCGATCTATCAAGGCAGGCGGGCTGGAGTGCTTGGCGATGTGGCGGGATTCTCATTTTTCCCGGGTAAGAATCTAGGCGCGCTAGGTGATGGCGGCGCGGTAAGCACAAAGCATAAAGATATAGCACGGACAATCCGCGCACTAGGCAACTACGGCTCACATAAAAAATATGTCAATATCTACAAAGGGCTAAATTCTAGGCTAGATGAATTGCAAGCGGCGTTTTTAAAAATCAAGCTCAAAGCCCTAGAATCTGATAACGCCCGCCGCAGGCAAATCGCACAATACTACCGCACGCATATTACAAATAGCCATATTATCCTGCCTCAATGCGTAAGCGAGGAGGGGCATGTGTGGCATTTATTTGTCGTGCGTTGTGAAATGCGAGATAGACTGCAAGCCTATTTGCGCGAGCAGGGGGTAGAGACGCTTATCCACTATCCCATACCCCCACACAAGCAAGAGGCATATAAGGAATACAGCCATCTCTCCCTTCCCATTACAGAGCAGATTCATAACGAGGTGCTATCCCTCCCCATAAGCCCTGTGATGAGCGATACACAAGTAGAAAGGGTGGTGTTAGCAGTCAATGAGTTTAGGGGCTAGGAGTATAAATTGAGTTCATATAAAATAGTAGAACTTACTTGTGGTTTAGGCAATCAAATGTTTCAATATGCTTTTGCAAAGACTCTGCAAAAGCATTTGCAAATGCCAATCTTGCTAGATAAGACCTGGTTTGATATAAAGGAGAATGAAACTCAATTTAGCCTAGATATTTTTCCAATTGATTTAGAATATGCTACTTACGAACAAATTGAAGTTGCAAAGGCTAAAATTACAAAGCTACCGGGTTTTTTAAGAAAAATATTTGGTATAAAGAAGCACAGAATCGCATATAGCCAATCCTTTGATTTTCACAAAGAGTATTTATTGCCAAATGATTTTATGTATTTTAGTGGGTTTTTTCAAAATGCAAAATATTTTGAAAATATGGATTCTGAACTAAGAAAAACTTTTGCTTATGATTCTAATAATTTTAGCGATTCTGCTAAAAGGCGATTAGAAAAAATATTGCAAACCAATAATAGCGTATTTATTCACATACGCAGAGGGGACTATTGTAAATTGGGCTGGGAACTTAGTATGGAATATTATAAAAAAGCTATAAAATATATTTTAGAACATGTTGAAAATCCAACTTTCTTTGTATTTGGTGCTACTGATAATGAGTTTGCAAAGAAATTTAGAATAGATGGAATATCATTTGAGAATCTTAGCGAGCAAATTATCACTCATAGCAATCAACATGAAGATATGTTTCTCATGCGTTATTGCAAACATGCTATTGTTGCAAATAGCTCATATAGCTTTTGGGCTGCATATTTAAATGACACAAGGGATAACATTGTTATTGCACCTACACCTTGGTTACTTGGCAGAGATGATATTATTTGTAAGCATTGGATAAAAATCAATATAGAGGAGAAATAGGAAATGAAATATTCTTTAAGGCGATTTTTGCAAAATATTATTTATCTTGCAAAATATAATTTAAAAGAGATAGACAGAGATTCTAAGGCATATATCAATAATAGGTATAATTTTGCTGCTAAAATTCGCAATGAAATAAAAAACGACTTTGACATTATTCAACCTCCAAGAGTTAAAACATCTCTTGAGACTATGCAGGAGTTAGTTAGCACAAATAAAAGCATTATTCGCTTTGGAGATGGAGAGTATATACTCATGGGGGGGGGGGGCATTCCTTTCCAAGATTACGATAAAGAGTTAGCAAAGAAGTTATCAACAATTATCGCACAAGATCACAAAGATTTAATTATAGGGATTAGTAGGGGGCATTTTCACACACCATCACCAAATGCAAATAGCATTTCCAAAGCGTATGATTATTCATGGGTAATTGAAAACTATGAAATAATTACAAAATATTTAAAACCAGCAAAAGAATATGGCAATGGCGGTATTTCTCAAGTTTATGCAGGTTCTGTAAATTATGATTGCACGCAACATTACTCCTTATTCAAACAATTATTTGCAAATAAGAAATTATTGCTTGTTTGTGGCGATAAGGTATTTGCAAATGTAAAATACAATATTTTTGAAGATTCTGATGTGAAATATATTTATGGTCCAACTAAGCATGCTTATAGCGATATAGAGCGATTACGACAAGAGTTAAATAGTAAAGCAAAAGATGAAACTCTACTATTTGCAATTGGTCCTGCTGGCAAGGTGCTTGCGTATGAAATGTTTCTAAAGGGCTATAGAGTGCTAGATATAGGGCATATTATTAAAGATTATGACACTTATATGCGTGGCACAAATATGACAGAAGAAGCCATAAAAGAGTTTTATGCACCAGATGAATAAAATAGCTAGCAAATACTTTAAGCCTTACTAATCCATGCAAATAGGCTTAATATTGCAAGTTATTTATATCAATATGCTTAATGTTTTTATAATATAGTTTCTAATAATTTTTTGATTTAATTTAACAAAGCCATAAAATAAAAGTAAATTTTGTAGAGCATTTGAAATATCTTTAATAAAAGTTCTTAGAGTATAAAGACAAAGCACAAAGAAGTTTAAGAAGCGATTAAACTTCTTGCTTGATGTAGGCTTTAAGGTTGCTAAGTTAGCTTTTATCTTAGCTAGTTTATTTAAAATTTGGTTTTAACCAAATTCCCCCAAAAGAAAGGGGGGGGGGGGGTGATGCATTTTATCATAAAGGGTTTAATATGATAGATATAATTTTATTTTTTCACTATTTACTATGATTGTAAGTAGCCATTGGTATCATAAGAGTTAGTCCAAAATCTTAGCAATATTAATCTTTTAATCTGTATTTGGCTATTTATACTAACTTATACTTCCTAAAATACGCAAAATACTATTAAGATTTATTCGCTATCAATGTCGTATCCAAATTGCTTTAGAGTTTGTTTATTGGTATTCCAGCCCTTTATTGTTTTTACCATAAGTTCCAAAAATACCTTTTGTTCAGCAAGATATTCGCATTTTTGTCTTGCTATACTGCCAAGAGATTTGATAGTTGCACCATTTTTGCCAATAATCATTGCTTTTTGGGAATCTTTTGCAACGATAATTTGTGCTTTTATATATAAAATTTTAGGTTTTTCTGTAATTTTTAGAATCTTTACATCACTTTCATACGGAATCTCATCGCTTAAACGTTCAAAAATTGCCTCTCGAATGGCTTCTTTATAAATATCTCGCATAAATGTCGTGCTTATAATGCCATCATCGTAAAAATGTGGATGTATTGGTAAATGCTTTGCTAGCATTGCTAACATGGTATTAATTGTATAGCTATCTAACTCTTTTGCTTTAATTGGCATAATACCAATAAAATGTTCTTGATATTGCTTGTAAGATTCTAAACAACTTAAAAGTTCTTGATTATTAAGTGTATCGATTTTATTTAAAAGAATAATATGCTTTTTTTTGTGCTGCTCTAAAAAGTTTTTGTAATATAGAATTTCGCTGTGATTGGTGCTTGCCACCGCTACAAATACACTTAAATCAGAATCTCCAATAGCCTTATGAGTCTCCTGCAACATATATTCGTTTAATAATTTATTGCTTTCATGTAACCCTGGCGTATCAATAAAAATTAGTTGCGAATTATATGTATCATCTTCAAATGGGACAATAATATCCATACGCTTACGAGTGGCATTTACCTTTTTTGAAACCAATGCAAGTGGGCTTTTAATAAGGCTATTTAATAATGTTGATTTTCCAGCATTTGTGCGACCTATAACGCTAATAAAACCACTTGTTATTATTTTTTCTTTCATATCAAATTCCTCCATGACACAACTTTACTATATTGATATAGTGCCATTTTATTTCAGATTATAAAGTAGTAATAAATATTTTTAAAAACCATAATATTAAAACTTAAAAAGCTGCCATTACAAATATAAAAAATATTGAAAAATAAAAAATAACACATAAATTTTGTAGTATAATATTAGCCACTTTTGACAAACTAGAATGAAGGAGCTTACAATATGCGTAAAAAAAGAAGTATGTCTCTAGGCACAAAGTTGCGATATATTATTGCAACAACGACAATCATTACAATAAGTGCCTTATGCTATGCGGTTTTAATCCAAATGAAACACAGAGAAATTGAAAATGCACAAAATGGCATGATGCTATCAGCAAAATACAATGCAGGCAATATCTTAAGTGAGCTTACTTCAAACCTTCATTCATTTAGTATGTATGGTAGCACTTTAACTCATAATCTCTCAAACAATCGCTTATCTTCATATCAAACAATTGTTAAACAAATTGCGGATCTAACACAAGAAAATAAAAACACAATGTATGGCTTTTTATATCTAAAAGATAAGGATTACTCCGCCCTACCCGCACAATTTCGTGTTGGTAAGGATATGATGGTTGTCGCAGATAGCAGTGGTAGATCCTTGCAGGCAAATAAAGCAATATTAGATTTACCTGCAATCCAAGAAGCACTAGCTACAAAAACAAGCAAACTAAGCACTTTAAGAACAATATCCATTGACAATAAAGAAGTGAAAACTACAATCTTTGCTTTTCCTATACTAAATTATGATGGGGAGCTAGTGGGTGTGCTTGGAGGCATGATTGACATTAATTTAATTTTATCTGATTTGCTAGCAACAAAAAATAACGCATATCCACATGAAGCAAAATTGCTTGCCATACAAGATGGCACTATTATAGCAGCAAATAATACAAAAATTATAGGGGCAAAACTACAAGATTTACCAAAAATACAACCACATTTACAGCCACTTGTTAATCGTGCAATGCAAAATGAGGAATTCACATCAGAATTAGTAGATACGAACGGACAGGCAAATTTTGCAGCCCATGCTAATATAAGAGTTAATTTGTTTAACGATGTGTATTGGCATATTGTTACACTAACGCCACGCAGTGATGTTTTGGCTGAATATTATGCCTTAAGAACTCAAACAATTATTTTATCATGTGTTGTGCAGCTAATTTTATTGCTTGTATTAAGCTTATTTGCAAAATATCAAATTATTGATAGATTGCGAAAATTAAATGTTTATCTTGAGAGTTTTTTCAAATATATTAATCATGAGGGAAAACAGCCTGAAACACTTGTAATAAAAGCACATGATGAAATTGGAAATATGGTGCGTTTCTTTACAGAAAATGTTCAACGCACACAGCTAGGATTAGACAAAGATTCTAATCTTGTAGCAGAAGCCGTGCATACTGCAAAAGAAATAGAATCTGGTAATTTTACGGCACGCATTAATGGAGATTCTCATAATCCGCAGTTGCAAGAGCTTAAAAATGTATTAAACCAAATGCTTAGTGTTTTAGAGGCAAAAATAGGAAAAAATATGAATGAAATACAAAAAGTATTCGATTCATACACTAACCTAAACTTTACCATAGAAATAATGAATGCAAGCGGCACAGTAGAACAAACAACAAATGCTTTGGGAGCAGAAATTAAGAAAATGCTAGCAACTTCAGCAAACTTTGCAAAAAATCTAACAGACCAATGCAAAACTCTTGAAGATTCTGTATTAAAACTAACCGAATCTTCAAATCTTCAGGCAACAAGTCTTGAAGAAACTGCCACAGCAATAGAAGAAATTACCCAATCAATGCAAAATGTAAGCAGCAAAACAGGAGAGGTTATATCTCAAAGTGAGGATATTAGAAATGTTGCAGAAATTATTCGAGATATTGCAGACCAAATAAATCTTTTGGCATTAAATGCTGCAATTGAAGCTGCAAGAGCGGGCGAGCATGGTAGAGGTTTTGCGGTAGTTGCCGATGAGGTTAGAAAGCTAGCAGAGAGAACTCAAAAAAGCTTGGGCGAAATTGAAGCAAATACAAATATTCTTGTCCAATCTATTAACGACATGGTAGATTCTATACGAGAGCAAACATCAGGTATTGCACAAATAAATACTACGCTTTCACAACTTGAAGCAACAACTCATAATAATGTAAGCATAGCTCAACAAGCTGAAAAAATCAGCATGAATGTTAATGAAATTGCAAACGATATTTTAAAAGATGTGAATACGAAAAAATTCTAAATAGTAAGCAGAAGCTAGATTCTATGAATCTATACACTAAAATTTACAATTATAAAGCGTTTTTTACTTATTTATTTTTAACGCTTAATCCCCCCCCCCCATAATCTAGAATTTAGAAACCTAGAATGTATAGCCACTTGGTTTTATATGAAAATTATAAAATTAAAATCAAGCTAAAATATACCAAACACTAAACGCAAAACAATCTATACATATCTTTTTTATAAGCATACAAATTAGAATCTATACCATGCGATTTAAAAATATCCAAAATAATTGCAAAATTTGCAAAGCATTTCTACTTAATATATCCCACTTTTATTCTTAAATCATATTTCACACACTAAAATCTACAATCAAGGCTTTGCAATATGTCTTTTTGGAATCCATCTTTGCGTAAAAACGATATGATTTCACTTTCATATAATGGTGCTGCAATCAAAATACAATCTATATCTACATAGTGTTCTTTGCATGGTTTTTTTATAACTATATTTGAATTTTGTAGATATTTGCCTGTTTTTCGTTCATCTAAATCATAGCAACATGAAATAGAAAGTTTGTTTTCTAAATTTAAAAAACTTAAAAGAGAATTAGCATGAGCCCCAGCCCCATATAATGCAATATTTCTATACTTAGATAATCTATTGTTTAGATTCTGTATTACTTGTTTCATAGCTTCATTTGTGCTTTGCGGCAATATGATTGGCTTTTTATTGGTAATTGAAGTTTTTGATTTTTTGAAAAATAATCCAAAATGTTGTTCCCCATAAAGAGTTATAGTTTCTATATGCTTACACCCAAGCTCATTCATCACATGAATAAGAGAGGACTCTTGATAATAGCCACAATGATCATGAAAAATCTCATAGAATCTTTTTTTCTCAAAAAACTCCAAAACATTAGGCACTTCTATATAAATTATTCCATCTTGTGCTATAAGATTTACAACATCTTGCAAAAAATCTCTTGCCATGTCAATATGCTCTAGCAAATGCCTAAAAATAATACACTTTATATCATGCTTAATGTGCTGTTTAATGGCATTTAATGTAAAAAAGCTTTGTATATGAATATGATTATTGGTAGCTGTAAAATCAAGTGATACATAAGATGGATCTATTGTATACAAAAACTCACAATCTTTAGCAAGCGAGCATGCAAGATCGCCACTTCCTGGGGCTATCTCAAGAATACCCCCCCCCCCCCCATAGCTACATAATGATGTAAAATTGCATTTTTAATAGTTTGCAAGGTAATATTCATAGCGTTTGATACTATTTTTCTTGACAAATATCCTTCTGAACTATATTCTGCCCAAATTGCTTCTCTATCAAATGAAGTATTATGTATAAAACCACATTTAACACATTGTGCTAAATTAATATTTGCATCTCCATAGGCATAATTATCTGATTTTTCTAAATTAGGCATAGAATCTAATCTGCCGCATGATACAAAAGTATTAGTATGGCTAAACAATGATTGAAATATTGATTGGCTAAGACATAATGGACATTTCATTATATTTCCTTATTATTAATTTTACACTTGCGATATCTAGTGTGTTTTAATTATAATCAAAAATTATATATTATAGGTTTGATAGCCACTAGATTTTGTATAAAATACACTAAATACTAAATACAAAACAATCTATACATATCTTTTTTATAAGCATATAAATTAGAATCTATACCATGAGATTAAAAATATACAAAATAATTGCAAAATTTGCGTGAAATTTAGATAGAATAAATGATTTTATGAAATGGAGTTAATATGCCAAATAATAAATATAACGATTATGCAGATTCTAATGATTTTGAAACAATACATGCAGTTGAGATAGCACAGCCAAGATTGCAAGAAATAATAATACTTAATGATGACTATACTAGCGTGGATTTTGTGGTTACATTGCTTATGCGTGTATTTAATAAAAGTATGCTTGATGCACAAAATATTACGCAATTTATACACAATACGGGCGAGGGGAGTTGTGGCGTTTATCCTTATGATGTTGCGGAATTAAAATTTAGCATAGCTACAAATTTTATACGCGATAATGGTATGCCTTTGCGTATTATATTGCGTGATATCAAATAAAGGCTTCTTATGAGCGAAATTAATGCAAATTTATCAAATATCTTGCAAAAAACATTGCATTTGGTTGAGGAAATGCGACATGATGTTATTACTATTGAACATGCGTTTTGCATGCTACTTGAGAATCCACTAGGCAAAGAGCTAGTAGGAGCCACAGGGGCTAATATACAAGCACTTTTAGATTCTGTAACAAATTATTTAGAGAATCATATACCAAAAGGACGCGCATTAAAAGAGTTAGAAGCACCACATCAAACTCCAGCTTTTATGAGAGTATTTGATCAAATGATTACACATGCAAAAAATTCAAATAGATCAAGTGTTGGAATTGGAGATTTTTTCGTAGCACTTATGCACGAGGAAGATTGCTATTGTGCTAGATTACTTAATTCACAAGGCATTCGCATTGAAGATGTTATGCGTATTGTTGTTGATTTTGATGAGCATGATTCAAAAGAAAAGCCAAAAGATTCTCAAAGCCAACTTGAAAAATATGCAAAAAATCTAAATCAGCTTGCCATAGATGGTAAAATAGACCCTCTTATTGGTAGGGATTTAGAAATCAATCAAATAGCACAAGTATTATGTCGCCGCAAAAAGAATAATCCCATTCTTATTGGTGAAGCTGGTGTCGGAAAAAGTGCCATTATAGAAGGGTTAGCATTGCGTATTGTTGAAGGAAATGTTCCAACAAAATTACTAAATAGCATTATATACGCTATTGATGTAAGCTCTGTTGTTGCAGGGACTAAATATCGTGGTGAGTTTGAAACTCGCATTAAAAAGATTCTAGCTGAAATAGAAAAAGATAAAAATGTTATCATTTTCTTTGATGAGATTCACATGATTGTTGGTGCTGGGCAGTCTAATAGCGGCGGTATGGATTTTTCAAACCTTTTAAAACCAGTGCTTGCAAGTGGTCGTCTAAGATGTATTGGAGCTACTACAAATCATGATTACAAAAATTCTTTTGACAAAGATAAAGCATTAGCGCGTCGCTTTACACAAATTAAAATAGAAGAGCCAAGCCAAGAAGAATGCTTACAGATTCTACAAAAAATAGCACCACTTTATGAAAAGTTTCATAATGTAACCTATGAGAAAGAAGCTATAAAAGCTTGCGTAAGCCTATCAAGCAAATATATTACAGAAAAGCATTTGCCCGATAAAGCCATAGACCTTATGGACGAAGCAGGAGCAAAAGCACAACTAAATGAATTTCTGCAAAATAACGAAAAGACGAAATCTACAAATAAACAAACAAAAAAAGCTTCTAAAAAGCGAAAAATCATTACAAAACAACATATAGAACTTTTAATGTCAGCAATTACAAATATACCAAAATCAACTATTAATGCCGATGAAAGCATGCTTTTAAAAAATCTAGAATCTCAACTAAAAAAACGCATATTTTCACAAGATAAAGCTATTGAAAAGATAGTGGAAAAAATCAAGATTAATAAAGCAGGATTAGGGGAGTTGCATCGACCTATTGCAAGCTTTTTATTTACAGGTCCATCAGGTGTTGGTAAAACAGAGTTAAGCAAAGAGCTTGCAAGCATACTAGGCATTAGATTTGAACGTATTGATATGAGTGAATATGCAGAATCTCATAGCGTTAGCAAGCTAATTGGCTCTCCCGCTGGATATGTCGGCTATGAAGAGGGTGGTTTGCTTATAAATAAGATTCGCACTTATCCGCATTGTGTATTATTACTTGATGAAATAGAGAAGGCACATAGTGATGTGTATAATATTTTGCTGCAAATTATGGATTCTGCGACATTAACAGACAATCAAAATAATCAAGCAGACTTTAAAAATGTTATATTAATTATGACAAGTAATGCTGGCAGTAAAGAGGGTAATGCAGTAGGATTTTTTGATACAAATGATAATAGAACAAGCATGGCTATTAAGGATACTTTTAGCCCGGAATTTCGAAGCAGACTTGATGCTATTATTCCTTTTATGCCGCTTGGCATTGCAGAATTACAAAAAATCGCACAAAAATATATCGATGATTTAAATATAACCTTACAAGAAAAGCAAATAACGCTTAAACTAAGCACAAAAGCAGCACAATTTATAGCTAAAAATTCAATTGACAAATCACTTGGTGCGCGTGAAATTAAAAAGACTATAGATTCTGCAATTAAGCTTCCATTAAGCAATGCCATGCTATTTGGTGCATTGCGAAAAGGTGGTATTGCTAATATTAATGTAAAAGACGATAAGCTAACATTTGATATAAAAGCCGCACAAAAGCAAACTCTACTATAAAAAAGCTATATTTCAAAAAGCAGAATCTAGCCTAAAAGATTCTATAAGCATTTTAGATTCTATCTTTTTAGATTCTAAGCCCAATTTAGAATCTAATCTATATTTGTTTAGTTGTGAGCTAGACTTGCGTAGCAAGTCGCAGCAGTCTATAGCCATAGAACCAGAATAGATTCTAATTATAATTTAGATTCTAAACAAACTCTAGATTCTGAAGTGAGAATCTATTTTTTCGTCATTGCAAGCGTTGTGAAGCAATCCATAATATTAATACAATAGATTTTGATAAAATGGATTGCCACAATTCTGCTAACGCAGAATCTAGCTCACGACAATAAATATAAATTCTATCAATATCAAATCACAATAATACATAATCCAATTCATATACAACAATATGGAATCTAAGTCAAACCACAAAACAAAACAAAAAGCTAGCCATATTTAAAATATAAACTTAGTTGCTCTAAAATATAACCCTACCACCAAGGTTAAATCCAAATCCAAAGTTTTTATCAAATA
>X347_Brown_Bear__coassemble_1625_pt1 | contig 11835 bp, 9 predicted proteins | sample X347_Brown_Bear__metabat2_high_PE_010 | metagenome-assembled genome bin X347_Brown_Bear | reverse complement strand
ATTAAAAATAATTGATATTTAATATTAAATTAATTCAACATGAAAATTAATTGATAAATTGATAATATTTTTTAATAAAATTATTATTAAATGTGATAGTAAATTCATCAAATCTATTAATTTAATAATTAATTTATTGTAAAGATTATATTCTTAGAATGTAAATTTATTTAATACTAAATTTCATTAAAATTCAAATAAGCTTAACTATAATAGTGAAATAAAGTAACATTTTGATATTTTGCTTGAAAGCCATGTTGCCTTATCCATGCTATCAATTAAATAAACATGATTTTTATATTGAAAGTCGATATGTTTAATTGCTTTATTTAAAACATTAATATAAAACTAGCAACAAATTATGTTATTTTTCAGAATCTTTTTCGTTCTGCTTGTTTAGTTCTTGTAAAAAATCTTGATATGCTTTTCCAAGTTCTTTTTCACGCATGCGAAGTTCATCGCCTTGCTTGCGTAAAAAATCTTTACATTGCGTATTATCATTTGGCATATTTGACATCGCGTCTTCTAGAATCTTTAGTCTATGCAATATATATTCAAACATATTTTGATCAATATCAGGGAGTTTTGTTCTTGTTGGTTTCTCATGTTTTTCCCTTTTATCTTCTTTATTTACAACGCGCGCTGGAATGCCAACTGCAGTGCTTTTATTTGGCACATCTTTAATAACAACGGAATTTGACCCAATCTTTGCATTCTCGCCAATCACAATATCTCCCAATACCTTAGCACCCGCTCCAATAATAGCATTGTGTAATATCGTTGGATGTCTTTTTGTCCGCTCTAAGCTTACACCTCCTAAGCTTACACCCTGATAGATTGTTACATCATTGCCAATTTGTGCTGTTTCTCCAATTACTACTCCAATACCATGGTCAATAAATACTCTTCTACCAATATATGCGGCAGGGTGAATATCAATATTGGTTATAAATTGTGTCCATCCCATAAGCAAACGAGCTAGCAGTTTAAAGCCTCTTTTATGGAATCTATGTGCGATTCTGTAATGCACTATTGCAATAAGACCTGGGTAGTTGAAAAAAAGTTCCAAAAAATTATTATATGCTGGATCTTTTAGCTGCGGTGTGCGAAAATCTTCTTTAATTTGCTCCCATAGCGATGGAAATTCTTTGTATATGATATTATTATTTTCATCAACCAATATGTGATGTGTATCATCTGCATACATGTAATCCTCCCATTTAAAGCTAAAATTGTATCATAATTACAAGATTTAGCACATCAAGAATATTTGCAATGTGTCTTATTTAGCTTTCTCTTGTTGTTGCAATAGCTTTTCTGCATAGCTTAGTGCATGTTGATTTAGCTTAGAACCACTTATTATACGCGCTATTTCTTTAATACGTTCTTTTTTATTTAAAAGCTTAATGGAACTTGCATGCTCTGTATCCTTGCTTACAAGATAATGTTTATCACATAAAAGTGGCATAAAAGGTTGATGTGAGATTGCAAAAATTTGATAATGCTTTGATAAAAACTGCAAAAGTTTGGCAACCCCCTCACTCTCCTCGCCGCTTAGATTAGCATCAATTTCATCAAGTATTAGTATTCCACCATTGCATGTATTGCAAGTTGCTGCCACGCAAAGCATGGCAAGACGCATTCTATTATATTCACCAGAAGATAGGACATTTTTTTGCTTATTGCTAAGATATATATCAAGCATATCTATGCCATGTTGATATGGCTCTACTTGTGATTGCTTGAGTGTAACCTCATTTAGCCTTAGCTGTGAGGCATAATAATTAATCTGTTTAGTAAAATCTCTTAGTAGTGATTTGCGTTTTTCGTGCATTATTCTTGCAAGTTCTGTTAGCTTACTTGTAAGCTTTACATATCTTTCCTCTAGCTTTGTTTTGTCAAATTCAATATGTTCATATTCTTTTAACTTTTGCTTCTGTGCATCAAGATGTTTCAATGCTTCTTCTTCACTGCCATATCTGCGGATTATGTCTGCTAGCATGCCAATTCGCTCAAGCAAAACCTCTGGCTCTATATCTAGATTAATGAAATCATGCAACCCATTTTCTATATGTCCTCTTGCTTCCATAATGCTTGCAAAAAGTGTTGCATTGTCAATGCCAAGCAGCTCAAGTGCCTTATGTGTAGAATCTATACTATCAAGCTCTTGCAATGCTTTATGGCAAATATCCATTACTTTTTCTCTTTTGCTTAACATTTTTTTATCTTGCATTAGCTTTTCATATTCGCCAGGTTGTGGTTGTATTTTTGTGATTTTATCAATTTCAAATTGTGCAAAATCTTTTAGATTCTCTATATTTTTTTGCTTTTCTTCTAAGTCTTGCAATTCGCTTTTACATTTCTTTTGTTCCTGCAAAGTGTGTTTATAATTTTGCAATATTTCTTGAAACTTAGAATCTTTTTGTATAGCCATAGAATCTAGTATATTTATCATATAATCATTATCAAGCTCGCTTCCATCTTTAATGCTAATATATTTAATGAAATGCCTTGAAATTTCGCTTAATTTCTTTTTTGAAATAGCTTGATTATTAATAAAATAACGCACATTCTGTTTTTTAAGCACAGATATAGCAAGCTCATTACTATCAATAAGATCTCCCTCTATTCCAAAATCTTCTAGGCAAATATCAAATGCACTTAATTGTAAATTTAGATTCACTTCAATTAATGTGGCATTAGGCTCTTTTAATCCAAAAGCACTTAATATGGCATGCAAAAATATAGATTTTCCGCTACCGCTTATACCACTTAGCACATTAAATCCATGATTTACATGGAGTTCAAGATTTTCAAATGTTGGTGATTTTTGTATGAGAATGCGAGTTATCATATAGAATCCATTTTTATTTTTTCATATTATAGCACGTGATATAAATGGTGCGTATAATTTGGATTTTTTATAATAGCACAACAATAACACATTTATTTTTGTGATTGGGTAATTGCATAATCTAGCTTTTGTATAAATTGCTGGCTTGCTTCCTCCATGGCATTTAAGTGTGTAACAATATGTTCTATATCTGCACTATCTAGCTCTTTATCAATTTTTTGTAACGCATCTGTAATATTTCGTGTGATAATTTGACGACTTTTATCTACTTCAGATTCACTCACAAGACTAAAAAGCACTTTTTGACAATCTGCATCTTCAAATAAATGCGAAATAGCATGTTTTGTAAAATCTTGTGCTGGCTTGAAAAGCTTAAAGCTTAAATATGCGTTTGATTTATAGAGAATATGCTCAATCTTTGCCACATTTACAATTAGGCTTTTTTGCAATATATTAAAGGCTGCATGCAATTCCACACTCTCATTGCCAAGATTCTCAAATACATCAGTAAATGAAGCGATTTTGCCTTGAGTTTCATTAATTATGCGATACACCTCCTCACTACCTACTTGAATAGTTGTAATTTCTTGCTGCATTGTTTGAATCACAAGCGAAATTTCATCAGTTGCCTTATGCGTATTTTCAGCAAGCTTTCTAACTTCATCAGCAACAACAGCAAAGCCCCTGCCATGCTCCCCTGCCCTTGCTGCCTCAATGCTTGCATTTAAAGCTAAAAGATTGGTTTGTGCTGCAATATTAATGATAAGCTGAATCACATTGCCAATATCATTTGAACGTTTCGCAAATGTATTAATTGCATCATTGCTTTGTGAAATAAGAGTTAAAAGATTTGCAATGCTATCAGCCACTTCAGTAATATTTGTTTTATTTTCATCTGCAATTTGTGCAAGGGATTGGATATTATTATTTACCCCGTGCATTTTACCCATTTCTCGCGTTAAGTCTGTGCTAATGCTATTTAAATCATGGTTTTGATTATCTAAGCTCATATTCATTAATGAACGCGCAAGGGAATTTTGGATACTTTCTTTTGCATTTGCTTCAATACTGCTAAGACAAAAGTTTATATTATCTATATTTTTTACAAATGTTCCTTTTAAACCCTCACCTAAGGCACGTCTATAGAATTCATGATTCTGTGAAGCACTAACAGAAGTATTAACCTCGCGTAAAAATGCTTCAAGATTATCAAGCAATACATTTAGATTCCCACCAAGCTTTACAAGATTAGAATCTCCTTGCAAATGGATAACCCGACTTTCAAAATCACCATCTTTTGCATGCTCTGTTACTTTAATAATTCGTCCTAAAAATTCCACATACCTTGCTTCAAAGAACATGCAAATGCCTTGTGCCACACAGACAATAAGTGCTAGAATGCCTACAATAATACTGCCATCCAAAAAGCTCATTATAGAAGCAATTAAAGATAACAATATTCCTAATGGCAACAATAATCTAAGCGGCATTGCCATTCCTTTGGAGATTTACAACAAGATTATTGTAGGACATATTTGCATTTTTTGCATGCGTAAGAATAAAATTGTATGCCTTTTCAACGCCTTGAGTTTTCTCAATTCTTAATGCTTCTTCATATAGCTTGCTAATAACATTTAATGCTTGCGGATTTGCTTTTCTTCGCACAGAATAATAGCCAATTACTTGATTGTGTTGGTTGTAGTTTGGTGTAATATTTGCAAATACCCAATAGAAATTATTATGCTTTGTTTTATTTTTTACAAATGCAAACACCTCTTTTCCTTGTCGTATATATTCCCATAGAATCTTAAAAACACATTTTGGCATATCCTCATGTCTAACTATATTGTGAGATTTAAATAAAACTTCCTCTTCGCTATATTCCGCATAGTCTAAAAATGGTTGATTACAATAAAGCACATTGCCTTTTAAGTCTGTTTTTGATGTAATTAAGACATCTTTGTCAAGTATGAGTTCTGACATATTATCTCCTAAAAAGTAAGTTAATGTAAAAACAATTTGGTATTATAATGTGTCAAGTCAATGCAATGCTAAACATAAAAATTTATCTAAATATTCATTAAAAATAGTAGAAAAATGTAACAATTTAATATGACAAATGAGATATTATTACCACAAAATACTGCTTATTTTTATTTATTAAAGCCTTAAATTAAGATTATAAGCACCTAGTTATTAAATAATGAAAACTGATAAACATTAATATTATTAAGCAAATTTAAAACATTTGTATTTTTATCTTACAATTAAAAAATAAAATTTATTATATGGATAGATTATGACAATTTCACGCACAAAAAAACACCGATTTCATACCTATATACCAGATAATACAGAATCAGTGCAACTAGATTCTGTAGTTTTACGCACACACATGCTATTTTGCCTTGCATTATTTATTGATATATTTCTGCTTTGTTTTATGATTAGCGAGGTAAGTATATATAGTCGTGAAGCAAGTAACTTTTTCTTAAATGCGACATTGCCAGACCATATTGCAAATTGTGGCGTATGGCTTATACAATATTTCTTTCATAATCCAATGCTTAATGATTATGGTTTGCGTCTGCCATTTGTATGTTTGCATATCATAAACTGCATATTGCTTTATAGCACTGCTATGCGTATTTTGCATAAGCCAAAAGATGCCCTATGGTGTGCCATACTTTTTATGTCTATACCTGGCGTAAGCGTGCAGGCTTTAATTGTTTCGTATATGGGTATATTGACATTTCTGTGCCTCTTTATTGTATATATTCAGGTTCAATATAAACGCATTGCATACGAATTGTTTTTAATTGCTATTTTTTTAGATTCTGGAAGTGCTATTTTATGTTTAGCATTATTCTTTTATGCTTTATTAAAACGTAAAACTTATACAATAATTTTTAGTATAGTATGTTTTGGTATAAACATGTATTTGTTTGCTCCTATACATGGTGTTCCAAACTCATATTTCTTGGATACATTGGGGCTTATGGCTCTTGTATTTACACCTGTATTTTTTGTTTATTATGTTGCTGCTACATATAGCTATACTTTTAAAAAAGAACCTCTTTTGCTACATCTTATACCATTTGTTGGCTTTCTTTTTATTTTATTGCTTTCAACACGGCAAAAGATTGAAATTGAGAGTTTTTTACCTCCATTGTGTGTTGGGATTCCATTTTTTATGCAAAAAATATTTTTTGATATACGTTCGCGTTTGCCACAATTTAGATCGCGTTATAAATTTCGCATTTATGGTCTTGCACTTTTGCTTGCACTTGGGAATATTATACTTTTTGGAAATAAATTAACTTATTATATAAGTGATGTGCGACATAATTTTGCTTATTCTTTCTATGAGGCAAAAGAAATAGCAAAAGAATTGCATAAAAGAAATATAACTTATATTAATATCCCATATCAAGATTTAGCACTTCGCTTGCGTTTTTATGGAATAAATTCAGATTCTAAAAATAGTCCGACAAAATACGCTTTGCAATTGAGTCCAAATGGGCAAATTAAATTAACCTATGGAAAGATAAAAGTGGCACAATATGCCATTGTTCCTTTTTCACAAAATTAGCTTTTATTGCTGTGCGATTAATATTATTTTAAAATTATATAGTCACAAATGCTTATTTAATCTTAATTATAACAGACTTTGTGTGAGCTATAAAAGGCTTTTATTAATTGTAATAATCAAGCTATCATAAGCAAACAAAAATACTCTTTAATCAAATTTTATCTATTAAGAATAGAAAGCTATTTTATAAAAGTTTTAATAAAATCGCTTAGGCGGCTTAATCCCCTTAAGACGCAATTCTCTATAAAAAAGCATTAAAGCGCGTTTTTCTTTTGCTCCTATTGTATAATAAATGTGTTGCAAATATTCGCGAGCAAATGATTTATTAATGCCAATTTTTTCCACATAAGGCATGAGTATATAATGTGGAATCTTAATGCCTTTATATTGCTTCCCTTGTCCTAATTTATGATTAAAATCATATATAAGATTCTTGTAAAATTTGCCATGCAAATGAAAGCAGGCTCGACCAAATACAAAAGGCAATCCCGTCTTATCATACCAAGCTTTCGCCATATCTTTATATGGCAACTGCGGTGTATTGCCATATAGACAATCATAATAATACTTTAATGCCCTATCTCCGATTAAAACCGCCCCTTTTAAATCAAGCACCGCACAAAGAGCATTAGAGGTTGCTGATTGATAATCGCTTGCCGGTTTAGATTCTAAAACAAGCACACTCCACACTTCTTTACAAGCAATAATTCCCGCTTGACACACTTTTGATTGATAATGAGAATGTATTCCCGCTATAGAGGAAATAAAGCCAGAATCAATGCGTTTAAATAAAAAGTCTTTATTTAACTTAGCCGGATAGCCTTTCTTATAGTTACAAGCCATTTTAAAGCTAGAGCTAGCATTATAACCTTTCATAAATACATCAAATGGTAATAAATTTAAATATTCTATTTTTCCAAAACGCATAAAAAACTCATTTTATTTTAAAAAAAGTAATGTATATTAATACCTGTCGATAGGATATTGTGGAACTTAGAATCTTGATAGAATGGATGTCCTACATAAACTTCTACATGTGTGCTAATCATAGTTGCAAAAAGACCGATACGAGCCGCAATATTTGGTATTCTATACATGTTATTATATATTGGCATAGAAATTGAACTGCCAATAAATACACCAACACTACTCAAAGCTCGCCCACTAAATCTTTTATTATAAAAATAATCAATAGCCCCGCCAATAGAATAAAATTCTTGATTTATTAAGGCATTGTAATTTGCTATAAAAGAAAAACGAAATGCTTGTGCTTTTGTAAAATATGTAAATGCGCCAAATTGCAAGCCTATGTTAATAGTTGCACTTTTGTATTTATTCGTATCTGGAATTTGCGTTTCACTGCCAAATCCTAAAAACCAAACTACCTTTTCATAATTAGATTTATATTCATTTTCTTTTGGTGTATCATTAATAACATTAAGCCTAAAAGGAGAACTATTGTGAGATCTTTTTGCTTGCTTTTCTTTAGTATTTTTTATAGATTGCTTGCCATCTTCCTTATTGCTTTCCTTGTTGTCTTTATAGCCAGATTCTGTATTTATAGAATCTGATTTATTTGAAGATTCTTTTTTACTGCTTTGTGCTTCCTCCCTGCTCTCATATAAAGATTCTAAAAGCATATTATCAATAGAATCTGCAAATGCTAAATTCAAATACATAAATATGCAAATAAAGCCTATCTTTTTCATACCAAAATATAATCCATAAAATATTTGTCAATTAAACTTTTTATATTTATTGCTTTGCGCATGATATTATATCGCCATTATACCCTAGCGTGCATGCTTTCAAATAATATTGCTGGGCTGTTTGGAAATCACCTTCGTTATAAATAATACTTCCAAGCTGAACGCAAGCCTCACTTGAAGCTTTATTAGAATCATCTGTATCAAGCGGACATGCAAGTCTGTAATAATCCTTTGCACTAAAAATGCTTTTTGATACACCCAACCCTTCAGCATACATTTGTGCCTGCCCTAAATAGCTTCGTGGAGTTTTTGATAATTTATATATATCTAATGCTTGAGAGTAATTCTGTCTCACACCTAAACCATATATATACATTTGTGCTAAATAGTAATAGTCATTTTGCATATTGTATCCATAAATGCGTTTATATGTATCAAGAGCTTGCTTATAATCCTTATTATAAAAATATGCCTGCACTAATAAATCAAGGGCTTGCGTATCATCTTTAGTTTGATATGGCATAAGGGCTTCTATGGCTTTTTTATATTCTTTTTCTTGCAATGCACTATTTGCAAAGGAGATACATACTGATTTTGCTTCCTTGCTTGGTCTTAAATGCAAGCACATTGCTTCTTGCAAGGCTAAATCTTTTTCTAATACGCCATTTTCCTCTTTATAAAGCTTTTTGCAAGCTTCTGCAACATTTCCCTTACATGCTTGTTTATAGAGTATAAGGCTTGCTGCTTTTTCATCTTTTGCAAGTGGCTTTGTATTGCCTGATATTTGTAGAGTTATGGAATCTAAATTAGGCATAATAAGCATATCTTTATAGCCTATATCCTCTCGCAAAAGATCTGTAAGCATGGCTAGCTGATAGCATGCTTTTGCATTATCTATTTGACATTCTTGTGATAAATTTGGTATGGTTATTTTTTTACCACATGAGCTTTGCATGCCAAGCTCGCATGCTTTTTTATAATACTTTAATGCTTTTGCATAATCACTATATGAATTTTCTTGTGTTATATGTGTTTTATTATTGCTAAATTCTTTTGCACTATAAATATTTGCTAGCTTATAATAAATATCATCATGTGGGGCTTCTTTATTTTGCAATAATGTCTCATAAATATCAATGGCATCCCCAACTGAAATATGCAAATACTCACCATTTATTAAATGTTGTGCGACCTGCATGCAGCTTACAACAGAATCTTTACTCTCATTACAAGCTTTTTGATACCACTTTAATGCTTCAGGTAGATTCTGTTTAGCATTCTCATACAATACTCCCAAACGCTCACAAGAAGCAGCATTTTCATTAGAGATATTGCATGAATATTGATATGCTTCTATGGCTTTTGCTATATCTTGTTTTACATATTCACCGCGTTCATATCCAAGCCCAGCAAAATAGCAATAATTATTGTCCGCTTTTTGCGATATGCTCCAAGCGCATGCTCTTTGTGTAAGTTGCAATGCTTTTTCTTTGCTTTTTGTTACACGTTCGCTTGTTTCATACATTTTTGCAAGCTGTGCGCATGATTCAATAATACCACCCCTACATACTCTTTGCAAAAGCTTAACATAACGTTTTGTATCATTAAATGTTGGCAAATATCGCAATCCATAGCAACTACGCATATCCCCTTGCTCGCATGCAAGTGCAAAAAACTCTGGACGCTCATTTTGCGTATTTGCACATGCTTGCATATCATTTTCTATAAGGCATTTTTTTGCATTTTTTATATGAAAAATTGTCTCATCACATATATTTGTATCAATCTTGCAAGCTTTTTGTAGGAATTGTGCGGCTTTTATAAAATCGCTTTTATCGTCTTGTGCTATTTTGCTTGCCTCTGGATTTATGTAGAAATATTGCGTATAGTAAAGTCCCGATTGATAGCATGATATAGAATCTTTTTCATCGCATTTTCGTTCAAGCCTTCCTATTTCTTTAGCAATCCATTCTATATAAGTAGGATATGCGTTTAAAAGTTTGCAAGATTCTGTATTTCCGAGCATACATTCGCGTGTTCCAAGCTCTAATGCTAAAGTAATAAGACGTTGTGCTTTTGGTCTATTTTGTGCCACAGCAACACCATGCTCATAAAAATATTGCAACAATAAACATGCCCTCACATCAGAATCATAGCAAGCTTGCTCTAAAAGGCTTATAGCTTTTTCTTGATATTGCAATGCTTTGCCTTCATCTGGATTATCACGCATAAGTTTTACAATAGATTCTATATCCTCAAAATATTTCTTTGTGGAATCTTTTTGATTATTTAGGGTTGGTAGTGTATTTATGTTTGGAATCTTATTTGCAGCAATATCTTTCTGCATAGATTGTGTTGCCACATTTTCATTAGCCTCATAAATACGCGCTAAAACAAGACATGTTTGATAATCTCTTTTGCATGCTCCATCCATAATATCAAGCAACTTGCCATGATAAAACTTAATATTTTCTACATCATTCTTATTTTTTGCCTGTTCTAATAATGCAAGACACGAAGGTGTAAAATTATTCTTACATTCATCAGTTAGCACGGCATTTTGCCCATATACATACATACATAAAGCCAATGACAATATAGCTATATAGCGGAATATAAAATGGTTTTTCATCATAGCTCCCTTTATTAATTCAATATAGAATCAAGCACTTCATAACGACAAAATTCTTCGTGTTTTTGACATGCAATGTGGAAATATGTTTGTGCTTGTTCCTTATCACGAGTAACGCCAATGCCATTTGCATATTTTATGCCAACTTCACCGCACACCTTTAAATTATCCGAATATTCCTCTTGTGCCTTATTACACGCCATAAAATCTTGTTGGAATTGTATTGCTGCTAGTGTATTTGTATTATTAAATTGTGCGTCAAAAGCTTGTGCGCGTAAGCAGTCTACATCGTTTTCAAGTTTGCAAATCTTTCTTAAGAGAGTGCTTAATTGCTGCTTTTGTGTTTGCGTAGAATCTTTTTTGATTTGATTTAGTAAAATATCGCTTAAACTAATACATGATTCTTTGTGATCTAAGTCGCATGCTTGCTGATATAAAAGCACCTTGTATTCTTGTTTGGCAAACTTTTGCGTAAAGTTGCCTAAAATCAGGCAAGATTCTACAATACCATTATAACAAGCCTTTGTTAGATATTGTTGTGCTCGCATTACATTGGGTATCACCCCATAGCCTTCATAATATGCACGACCAACAAGCCCACACGAAGCATAATTCTTTTTCATACATTGTTGATACCATGCCAGAAAGCTTCCCTGCATTGCTGTGATTGGCTTTTGTGGTAAAAATTCTTGATTTTCTTTGGCTTGCATATTAATACCCATTGTGAAATATGCAAGCATAAACAACATAATAATGCCTTGTTGTATAGAAGTCAATTTTAACTTATTTTCATTATGCCATAAAACTTTGCCTAAAAAAATTCTCATTAACACCCTTTGAAAGAACCTTAGATAAAATCTGCTATTATACATTATTATCATCAAAAAGAAAGCAATTTTTTCAAACTTACTAAAAGATAGGTTAATAATGATTAAAATATTTTAGTTTCTATCTTAGATCCCATTGCGTTTGCTTTTTCTGTGGATTGCCACACCTTGCAAAGCAAGGCTCGCTCATTACGACTTAGAATTAGATTCTGTGTTTTGTG
>X347_Brown_Bear__coassemble_1617_pt1 | contig 12141 bp, 6 predicted proteins | sample X347_Brown_Bear__metabat2_high_PE_010 | metagenome-assembled genome bin X347_Brown_Bear | reverse complement strand
AAGAATATTTATATTAAAAGATCTAAAAGTTCCATTCCTTACATATTTTCTCAAAAATATGTAAGTAAGGAAACAAAGCAATTGATAAAATGTATTGCTTTGCCTTAGAGTTGCTAAGTCTAGCGTCATGAGCTATATTTTGCGTTAGCAAAATCGTGGCAATCTAGCTTTTTAGAATCTAGTTTAGAGTTCATTGGTTTGCTTTTTTCTATAGATTGCTGTGGCTATCGCCTCGCAATGACGGGGTAGGTTGTTTCAATCTGGCTTTTAGAATCTAGATTTATAAGTCTAGCTTGGAATCTAAAAGGCTAGATTCTAAAGCAAAATGAGAATCTTTTGAGCTATATTCTAAAATGATCTTAGAATCTAGATACTGAAGAAAGTGGGAATTTGCTTCAGTATTATTTTAGATTCTAAAGACATTTTAGAATATATCGATATAGATTCTAAGTCTATTTTAGATTCTAATTCAAACTACTATCATTTTGTTTTGATGTCTAGTCTTTTAGTTTCAAAAGAAAATTTAGAATCCACTGCACTAGTTTCTCAACCCAAACTATTTCAAAATTCGACACTCCGTCATTGCGAGACTTAGCAATGCTAAGTCGCGGCAATCCACAGAAAAACAAATAATACAATAGCTTTTAAGCTAGATTTCTAAAAACTAGATTTAGATTCTAATAATTTCTGAAACTCATATTTAGAATAGCAATTATTAGAATCTAGAGTTTATTAAGATTTCAAATAGCTTATAGGTTGGATTATGTGTTGTATTTTAGATTCTGGTTTTATAATACATTGCAGTTTTTTCTATAGATTGCTGTGGCTATCGCCTCGCAATGACGGGGTAGGTTGTTTCAATCTGGCTTTTAGAATCTAGATTTATAAGTCTAGCTTGGAATCTAAAAGGCTAGATTCTTAAAAACTAGATTTAGAATCCACAGACCTAGATTCTAAAAGCCTTTAGCTTATGACGGAGAAGCAAATTCCAAAATAGTTATCTCATAACAGAAGTAGTGAATTCTAATTTAGACTTGTGCTTAAAGTGTTAAGTTTATTGCGTATCATAAAAAATATGTTACAATATTGCATTTTACAATTGGATAGCATAATGATAGATAAACATATACAAGAGCAAGTGGTTTTGGAGAGAAATACTAAGGAAACTCAAATACAACTTGCACTAAAGCTATATGGCACTGGGGCAAGTCGCATAAAAACTGGCATTGGCTTTTTTAATCACATGCTTGAGGCATTTTCTAAACACTCTCTTATTGATTTAGAACTTGATTGCAAAGGTGATTTGGAAGTGGATATGCATCATAGCGTAGAGGATTGTGGCATTGTGCTTGGAGAGGCACTGCATAAAAGTATATTTCCCGTGCAGAATATAGAGAGATTTGGCAATAGTGCTGTGGTAATGGATGAGGCATGCACGACATGCGATATTGATATAAGTAATCGCGCGTTTTTGGTGTTTGATATGAGGGCAGCACAGAATGGATTCTATGGCAAGGTGGGAGATTTTGATGTGGAACTTGTAGAAGAGTTTTTTCGTGCGATTGTTATGCAGGCTGGAATAAGCACGCATATTGTATTGCAACGCGGTAAAAATCTACACCATATTATAGAATCTACTTTTAAGGCTTTTGCGGTAAGTCTTAGACGCGCATTAACCAAAAATGCTTCAATGCAGATTCCAAGCACAAAAGGATGTTTATGAGCGATATGATAAAAATGATAGTGCTTGATGTTGATGGCACTTTAACGAACGGGCAAATTGGGCTATTGCATATTAATAATGTTATAGTTGAGGTAAAGAGCTTTAATGTTAAAGACGGCATGGGTATTGCTACATGGATTAAAGCGGGTGGATTTGTTAGCATTATTAGCGGTAGGCAATGTCTTTTAACGCAGCATAGGGCAAAGGAGCTTGGCGTTCATGAAGTGCATTTAGGCATTGATGATAAGCTTGCATGTCTTAAAAAAATCTGTAAAAAATATAAGATTCTGCCAGATAATGTAGCTTGTATGGGAGATGATATTAATGATTTAAGTATGTATGCGTTTTGTCGTTATAGCTTTGCTCCAGCCGATGCGAGTGTTATTAATAAAATGCGGGCTTCATTTGTTACGCACGCAAAAGGTGGTGAGGGCGCTGTGAGAGAAATGATTGACATGCTTACAAATATAAAAGATTAAAATCCTTATTATAAACTACTATGGAATCTATTTGCTTAAAGGGTAGGGTTTTATTAACTAAATCTAGCTAAAAAATTAGAATAGCTTCAAAGGCATTTTGTTTATAATCCATATAACCAATAGGCTAGTTTCTAGTTAAACAACTCTCTAGCTATCTAGAATATTTAATCAAGCATTATTATCTATGCTACATTTTGCTTTAGAATCTAGCTTTTTAGATTCTATATTTATTTAGGCTAATAGATATTTATCTAAGTAGATTGTAATAAAAATTATATATATAAAGTAGAATCTTATAATTACATTTAAATCCAAAAAACAAAATCAATATAATAAAGAAGAAATATGCAAACATATAAACACAAATTGCCAGCACAACATGATTTAGATAATATAAAAAATTCAAATATAGCAACATTGCTGCATAAAATTAAAGCAGATATATATGCCATGCAGATAGATAATACGCAATCTTGCAGCATTTATTCTGAAGTGTTTGGAATGATACAAGGCGTTGGCTTTCGTCCCTTTGTAGCGTCATTAGCACATGCTTTAAATATAAATGGCTCTGTGTATAATCAAAGCAATAATACTGCAATTATCCTTAATATAGATTCTAATAATATAGAATCTATATTGCTATTTTATGCTACATTAATCCTTGCTTGCGGGCATAGCATAGACGCACCTACAACAGAATATAAAGATATAGCACAAAAAGCACAGACTTTGCTATCTAAATTATACATACCAAAGCAAGCTTTTATTAAAGAATTGCATTATACATTTACAAAGCAAAGTGATATTACGCAAGGCTTTACTATATTGCAGTCAGTAGCAACTACGCAAAATGGATTAGAAGCATATATCCCACTTGATACAAAAATATGTGAATCTTGTTTGCAAGATATGTATGACAAAAGGTCAAGATTCTATAACTATCCTTTTACATCATGTGTAAATTGCGGTGCTAGATATAGTATCTTGTATAAGTTGCCCTATGATAGATGTCATACGAGTATGAATGATATGAAACTCTGTGGAGAATGCCATAGCGATTATACAAATTTGCATAATAGACGCTTTCACACAGAGCCAATAAGCTGCAATATTTGCCCTATACAAATTTCATTTTATTCTATAAAGGCTGACAAAAAAGAAGATTCTATTATAAAGAGTGAGTGTTGCTATGATATAAAAGCCATTATGTCGCTTGCAAATGCACTAATAGATAATAAAGTAGTCTTATTTAAAGGGCTTGGTGGATTTGCCTATATCACAAATGCACGCAATACAGAATCTTTGAGGCTTATCCGCTCAATAAAAGCACGCAAACATAAACCATTTGTAGTTATGGCTACATTGCCTACATTGCGTAATATCGCCTTGCTTACACCAAATACAGAATCTTTACTTAATTCTAAAGAAGCCCCCATTGCACTTGTCCCAAAGAATGTGAATTATAATCTAAGCGATGAGGTCAGTAATTTGCAGAGCATTGGAGTTATGATTCCATACACTGCTATGCTTGTTTTATTGTTTTCTTATTTACCAAATGATTTTGCAATTATCTATACTTCAGCAAATAATAAGGGCGATATGATTGCCACTAATTTAGATGATTTAAAGCTTGATTTCATTATGCAGCATATAGATGAGCTTTTTATACTTGATTATGAGCGAACAATTATTAATCGCGTTGATGATAGCATTATGCTTGGCATTGAGTGGCAAAAAGATTCTAAAGTAGAGCAAGATTCTATAAATATCAATAAAATACAGCCTTTTAAATCAAATGCGCGTTCCATGCGATTATCTAGAGGCTTTACTCCATTGCATTTAACAAGCAATATTTTTAATTTAAAATTACTAGGTGTTGCATTTGGTGCAATGCAGAAAAGCTCAATTGCTTTTGGCAAGGAAAATCATATAGTAGTAAGTCCTTATATGGGGGATTTATTTACACTAAATAATATTGAAAACTTTCGTAGAAACTTTGATTATTATAGTGCTATATATGGCAAACCAGAAGCTTTAATAGCAGATAAACATCCACAATATGCAAGCACACTTATAGCTAAAGAAATAGCCCTGCAAAATAATATCCCGCTTTTCCATGCCACACATCACCACGCACATTTTAATGCACTTTTGCTTGAGGCAGGATATAGGCATGGCGTAGGTGTTATTTTTGATGGTAGTGGATTGGGAGATGATGGCACACTTTGGGGAGGGGAGTTTTTTATTGGAGACTTTACGCAAGTAAAACGCGTATTAAATTTTAAACCTTTTATGATACTTGGAGGTGAGGGGCATGTGCGAGATTCTAAAAGACTTGCATACAGCTATGCACTTTGCAATAATATGGATAAATTGCAAAGCTTTATAGAATCTACTTATAGCACACAAGAATATCATGTATTAAAGCAGCTTTATAATGCGAAAATAAACTCACCTTTATGCAGCTCTGTTGGCAGATTATTTGATATAGCGGGATTTATTTTAGGCTTGCATGCACTTGATTATGAAGCACAAAGCGGCGAAATAATCTCTTCAAAAGCACTTAGCCATGCTTATAGAATCTTATCTCACACAAAAACCTTGAATTATAATTCTTTAATGCAAACTTTTATGGATATACCTTTTAAGCCTTATCCATTTAGCATAGATAAAAATCAAATTGACATGAGCGAATGCTTTGATTTTATGCTTAATGATATATTCTCTGGTAAAAATGAATGTGAAATTGCCTTGCATTTTATCGATACTCTTGCTTATTGCATTTTAGAATCATTGCGCGTTATTGGTGCCGATTATGCCCTTTTTGGTGGTGGTGTATTTGCAAATTATGCCCTTTGCATGCGAACCCAAAAGCTTTTAGACACACATAATATTAAAGCGTTTTTCCCCAAATTGCCATGCAATGATTATAGCATTAGCATAGGTCAGCTCACATATTTGCAACATTTAATCTAGCCATAAATATTACATAGACCAAAAAGTAGAAAAATGCAATTGTTTATGGTAGAATCTGCCTTTATTTTTTCAGATAAAGGCAAAATATGGGATTATCCATTGGCATAGTCGGACTTCCAAATGTCGGCAAATCTACCACTTTTAACGCCCTTACAAAAGCGCAAAATGCCGAGGCGGCAAACTACCCCTTCTGCACCATAGAGCCAAACAAAGCCCTCGTGCCCGTGCCAGATACCCGCCTCCAAGAGCTTGCTACAATCGTAAATCCCCAAAAGATTCAGCACTCTGTGGTGGAGTTTGTGGATATTGCGGGGCTTGTGCGGGGGGCGAGCAAGGGCGAGGGACTAGGCAATCAATTTTTAAGTAATATTAAAGAATCTGATATGATACTCCACATCGTGCGTTGCTTTGAGGATTCCAACATCACGCATATAGAGGGGCGCATAGACCCTATAAGCGACATTGAGATTATAGAGCTGGAGCTGCTTTTTGCCGATATGGCAAGCCTTGCTAAACGCATTGAAAAGCTTCAAAAAGAGAGCAAGGCTCAAAAGGGCGCGCCAGCACAGCTTGCCATTGCCAAGGAGCTTTTAGCGCATTTAGAATCTAATAAGCCTGTCAAAACCTTTGCCAAGCGAGATAGTGAGGAGTTCATCGCCTTAAATAAGGAGCTTAGATTCCTTACCAATAAAGAGGTGATTTATGGCGCGAATGTCGATGAGGGCGGGCTAGAAATAGATAATGAGCTTGTGAAAAAAGTGCGCGAGTATGCCGAACAAAACGGCGCGATAGCCATTAAGCTTTGCGCTAAGATTGAGGAGGAGATGGCAGGGCTTGAGGATAGCGAGAGGGGCGAGTTTCTAGCGTCTCTTGGTGCGAGCGAGAGCGGGCTAGAGCAGATTATCCGCGAGGGCTTTGCGAGGCTTGGGCTTATTAGCTACTTCACAGCGGGCGTGAAAGAGGTGCGCGCTTGGACGATTAGGCGAGGCGATAGCGCGCCAAAGGCAGCGGGCGTGATACACAAGGACTTTGAAAAGGGCTTTATCCGCGCGGAGACCATAGCCTTTACTGACTTTATCAAATACGGCGGCGAGGCAAAGGCAAAGGAAGCGGGTGCTATGCGGACTGAAGGCAAGGACTACATCGTGCAAGATGGCGATGTAATGCACTTTAGGTTTAATGTGTGAGATTCTAAATTGCAGATTCTAAAATAAGGAGAGAGTATGACAGCAAGAGAGCAGATATACGGGGGGGGAGCCCTAAGTAAATTAAGCCTCGCTACTAGCGGGCATTTAGCTTGCGGCGACTTTTTGAGTAGTTCCTCTGCTTCGTCTAGTCGTATGTCTAATATGCCTCATTCGCAGAGCTCGCACAGCCCCAAAAATTCATCCACAATCTTAGAATGTTCTAAAGCGGCTTTAGCGAGCGGGCATTCAGCTTTGAGCGATAAATCGGGGATTTGCAAGTGTGGATTTGTGGCTTCGCCACTGCATCTTCACTCGGATTTTCGGTTACGCACCGCAGTCGCGCGACCTCAATCCTCGCTCGAAAGCCCCGATTTCTCATCTCAAATCTTAGAATGTCAAGATTCTGAAGTGGCAGAATCTAGGGCAACCACTGCCAACAAGGTAGCTCCTACCTCCAAACTCCCCAAAAACCTCCAAAGCCTTGCGGCAAAGCAAAGCTTCTTTAGAAAACAAGGCAAAGCCGCAGTTTCTTTAGTAAATACTAGAATTGTTTGTGGCGAGATTTTAGATTCAAAAGCAAATTCAGAATCCATCGCCCTAGATTCTAAGTCAATTTCAGAATCTCCCTCTTTAGATTCTCAAATCGTTTTAGATTCTACCCCCTCCGTCATTGCGAGCGAAGCAAAGCTTTCCATAAAATCCACCCAAATGGATTGCCACGTCGACAAGTCGGCTCGCAATGACGACAAAATAGATTCTAAGATAGTTTCCAAAAATATGGATTGCCACGATTTTGCTAACGCAAAATCTCGCAATGACGACAAAATAGAATATTCTCAAGCCTTAGATTTAGAATCTAAAGGACTAACAGAATCCGCAATGGTGTTAGATTCTGAAAAATTAGAATCTACCCAAGCCCAAGAAACTAAGCAAAGTTTAGAAACTCACCAAACGCCAGAAACTCAAAAGACAAAAGGGTTAGATTTTAAAGAGGCGGATTTAGAAACTAAGCAAAGTTTAGAATCTACAAAAGTTAAAGCAATAGAATCTAAAAGCCCAAATTCCCACCCGCAATCTAGCCAAGATATCACTCATAAGCCAAGTAGCCAAAACTCAAACAATCGCAAGCCAAGTATCAATAAGCCAAATAAGCAAAACTCAAACAATCACAAGCTAGGCACCAATAAGTCAAATAGCCAAAACCCAAGCAGCATTAAATCAGATAGCCCCAAAGAGCCGCCCACCATAGTAACAGCCTACTACAAGCTAAACCTAGCTAGTCAAAGTAAAAAATCCTACAAAGCAAAACGCACCACGCAAACCTACCTTGATTATTTTAGCTTTTGGGCTAGAGTGCCAAATACCTTTATCATCTACACCAGCGAGGATATAGAATCTGAAATCTATGCTATGCGCGAGCGGCACGGACTGCGGGATAAGACCATAGTGATACACAAGCCTTTAGAATCTTTTGATGAGCGGGCGCTAGATTCTATACGCAAGGTTTTTGGCGATTATGATCAGGCAAGCGATCGCTTTGACCCCGAGCATCCACCCCACACTAGCCCAGAATACAATTATTTGATGTATTGTAAGTCGTTTTTTGTATGCGATGCGATAGCTAATCCGCTCACACAAGGGCATAATCTAGAGCAGATTCTATGGCTTGACTTTGGTTATAACCTCGGGGGCAATACCTATACAAAAAGCGAGGAGTTTGACTTCCCATTTGTGCCTCAAGATGAGTTTAGCGCAGAGCTTGCGGCACATAATGCCACGCATAAGCTATGCTTTTTTGGGCTTGGCAAGCCTGATAATAGGCATTTGCCACATATCCTCATCTCTGGCACAGAGCATTTTCTAACAGGGTGCTGTATGTATGGCAGCAAGCAGTCGTGGCTGAAGTTTAACGCCCATATGCAAGAGGCACTTAGGGCATTTATCTCCTTTGGCATTATGGATGATGATCAAAAGCTCTGCATTTGGTGCGTGTGTAACTATCCGCAGGATTTTCATACCCTCCCGCTTGATGATTGGTTTAATGCTTTGTATTACTTTATGCCAGAATCTAAGCGTAAAAATATAAGCACCACTCGCCCCTCACTGCTGCAAGAAAGCCTAGATTCCGAGTATATTGCAACACAGCTTGCTAATGCCGCAAAAAATCAAGATATGCAAAACGCAGAGCAAAACAAGCAAGGCACACAAAAGCAAGAATCTTTCTTTAAACGCATAGCAAAGCGTATCAAGCGAAGTGTGAGGGCAGCTATAAGGGAGCTACACACCTAGCTAAAGAGGCTAGGGCTTGATTCTAGAATAAAATAAGAATCTGAAGGTCTAGATTCTAAACTTCATTCTGAATCTAAGGCTAGATTCTAATTTTTTGCTACTAGTTTTTTGGAATCTAATCTATCGTCATGAGCTAGCGAGTGAAACGACTGCAGTAATCTATCTTTTAAATTTGCTTTAGATTTTTAGTCTTTATTATGAGCTAGATTTACAGGAGTAAAATAGTGGCAATCTAAATTTTTAGAATCTAAGCCTATATTCATTTCGTCATGAGCTAGCGGATGTAAGCCCCTCGTGGCAATCCATTTGTTTAGATTCTATTGCATTATGGAAAGCTTTGGCTATCGCCTCGCAATGACGAAAGGGGTAGTTTGCTTTGGTCGTTTCACTCCCTCGCAATCTCGGATTTGCCGCATTGTCGTTGTGATATACCGCATTGACAGAATCATTATATTTGTCATTGCGAGCCTTGTCGTTAGGCAAGGCGTGGCAAACCATTTGTTTTAGTGCCAATTAAAATTTAAGTATGGCAAAATGTTTTTTTAGATCCTATCGTATTAGTGTTATGGATTGCTTCGCTTACGCTCGCAATGACAGAAAAGGGCTTGGATTGCTTTGGCTTTTTAGCCTTGCAATGACGAAATAAAAACTCATAATACCTAAGAATCTACATTATTAGAATCTATTGCAATAGAGAGTGGATTGCTTCGCTACGCTAGCTCATGACGAAAAGGGGTAGTTTGCTTCGGTCGTTTCGCTTTAATATTATGGATTGCTTCGCTACGCTCGCAATGACGGAGAAAACATTGAAATAGTGAATTATTAGATTGCTTTGGTCGTTTCACTTTAATATTATGGAAAGCTTTGGCTATCGCCTCGCAATGACGGACTCGCCATTTTGCCATTGTGAGATTCCAAGCTAATGGAATCATTGTAATCGTCATTGCGAGATTCTGCGAAAGCAGAATCGTGGCAATCCACTTGTTTTTTGCTGCAAATTAAAGTTTAAGTATAGCAAAATGTTTTTTTTTAGATTCTATCTGTTGATTATGGATTGCTTCGCTACGCTAGCTCATGACGAAAAGGGCTTGGATTGTTTCGCCTTATTGCTTACGCTCGCAATGACAGAGAAAAGTTTCATAATGACAGAATAAAGGCATTACAATGACAAATAAAAAAGCCTCATAATGACAGAAAAACACACTGCAATAGTGAAATAAAAGCCTAAGCTATGGCAAAGCACTACGCCCCTAGCTCTGAAACTATAGAATCTATCTGCACCCTTAAAATACTCTGCCTCTCTACAATTTGTGCGATGTTTGCATTAAGCTCAAGGATATTGATATGCTCTCTTGTATCTTTGGGGGCTACGAAGCCCTGTACGCTTAGATTATAGTCATTTGCCACAATGTCTTCATAGCTGGCAAGGGTGGAGAAATGCTCTGTATTTTCACGCTTGGCATAGGCTTGCAAGATAGATTCTATGTGTTCTTGGTCTAGGCGATTTTTGTTGGTGATCTTTGTGTAAAGCTCGCTAGCGTCAATGAATAGGACATTATTATCTTGCTTATTTTTCTTTAGCACGATGATACAGGTGGCTATGGTATTACCATAAAAGAGATTTGCTGGGAGCTGGATAATGGTATCTATGAAGTTATTATCTGCGAGGTATTTGCGTATCTGTCGCTCCGCACCTGTGCGATACAGCACGCCGGGGAATTCCACTATGGCACACGCACCTTGAGGAGAGAGCCAAGAGAGCATATGCATAGTGAAAGCAAAATCTGCCTTAGATTCTGGAGCTAGCACGCCAGCGGGGGCGAAGCGTGGGTCATTTATTAGAGTGGGATTAGACTTCCCCTCCCATTTGGTAGAGTAGGGGGGATTACTCACAATGGCATCAAAAGGCTCACAATCCCAATGCTTAGGATTTAAAAGCACATCGCCAAGAGCTATGTTGAAATGCTCATAGCCAATATTGTGTAAAAGCATATTGATACGACAGAGATTGTAGCTTGTGGGGTTTATCTCCTGTCCATAGTAGCCCTGCTTCACCTTATCGCCCCCTAAGACTTTTGCAAACTGCAAGAGCAGCGAGCCGCTACCACAAGCAGGGTCATAGACCTTATTTACAGAATCTTTACCATAGCTTACAAGTCGGGCTAAGAGATGGCTCACTTCCTGCGGGGTAAAAAACTCTCCCCCACTCTTGCCCGCACTGCTTGCATACATACGCATAAGGTATTCATAGGCATCGCCAAAGATATCTATGCTATTTGCACCATCGCTGCTGCCATACTCAAGCTTGAAGCTAGCAATGGTATTCATCACTTTGTAGAGTTTTTGATTGCGGCGGATAATGTTATCGCCTAAGTTTTTTGTAGAATCTACATCAATATCATTAAAAAGCCCTTTGAAAACTGCCTCACTCTTATTACCCTGCGTGGAAGCTACAATATTATCAAAGGCTGCTTTTAGCGTTTGATTAAGCTCGGTGCTATCATCTTTATGCTTTGCTAGGACATTACAAAAAAGCTCGCTAGGACGGATAAAAAAGCCCTTATCATCGACAATCATTCTAATAGTCTCATCAATATTCTCACCCTCCATCAAGCTATCATCTAAGCTCGCATAATCAAAGCTACTATCTCCTGCCTCGCGTTGCTTATCATTAATATGTCGCGTGAGATTTTCACTCAAAAATCTATAAAACAAGAATCCTAGCACATACATTTTGAAGTCCCAGCCATCTACCTCGCCGCGTAGCTCACAGGCTGCTCGCCAAATGGTTTTATATAGCTCATCTCTGTGCTTTTGCATACTCTCTCCTTGCGTTTTGTGTTTCTTAAAATTGTAGCATTATTTTTTGTTTTTACTACATTGTCATTAAAGGATTCTGTATTTATAGAATCATTATAATCGTAATTTAAAAATTCCAAATTATTAGAAACATTATATTTGTTATTGAAAGATTCCATATTGTTAGAATCTGCTTTTTTGTTATTGTGAGATTCTGCATTTACAGAATCATTATAGTCGTCATTGCGTGATACCGCATTACAGAATCCCTATAATCGTCATTGCGAGAATTTGACTTGCTGGAGTTTGTATTTTCTGTCATTGCGAGATTCTGCACTAATGGAATCATTATGGTTGTCATTGCGAGCCTTGCGTAGCAAGGCGTGGCAATCCATTTGTTTTAGCGACAATTAAAGTTGAAGTATAGCAAAATGTTTGTTAGATTCTGTCTGTTGATTATGGATTGCTTCGCTTCGCTCGCAATGACGGAGAAAAGGCATTATAACGAGTGGTTTGCTCTTTTGCCATTGTGAGATTCCACACTAATGGAATCCTTATAATCGTCATTGCAAGAATTTGACTTGCTTTAGTCTGTATTTTCTGTCATTGCGTGATTCTGTATTGTTAGAATCCCTATAATCGTCATTGCGAGCCTTGCGTAGCAAGGCGTGGCAATCCACCCTCTTAA
>X347_Brown_Bear__coassemble_1611_pt1 | contig 12324 bp, 9 predicted proteins | sample X347_Brown_Bear__metabat2_high_PE_010 | metagenome-assembled genome bin X347_Brown_Bear | reverse complement strand
ATATCGCGTTCCTTGAGTAAAAAATCACTGGTAAATATATGAACCAAAAACTTTTAATATTTATAAAAATAGAATAATAGAGATTGCCATTGTGCCAGTGCTTGGCGTTGATAAAAATATGAAAAGAATAGGATTTGGAAAAGGTATGTATGATAGATTTTATAGCACTTTAAAAGTGCGTCCTTATAGCATTTTTACAAGCAGAATGCGAAATATTGCTACGCAATCGTTATGCCAATGGTATGATATACAAGCAGATAAATATGAGAGCACATACAAATGATACATGTTGTTCTACTTTATTGTGTAGCAACAGCAGCTTGTGCTACATTGATTACATTTTTTATTGCTAGAAGATTCTCATATACAAAAATGCTTGTATGTATTGAGCAAAATAAAGCAAAAATTAAGGCTTTAGAAACTGAAATAGAACAGCTTTTACATAATAGACATGTAAAAATGCAAGAAGAGGAAGCAAATTTCAATAAGCAATTATTAGAGCGTAAAAATGAGCTTGAATCTAAACATAGTAGTTTAGTAAAAAAACTTGAAAAAACATTAAAACAAAAAGAAAATGATGCCCAAACTATAAGCAATTTAAAGCAAGATTTACTAAAACAAAAAGAAGAGCAAACAAAAATATTAACGCAATATGAGACATCAAGAAATAATTTATTGAATCTTCTCGAAGATTATACTTCGCTTACAAAAGAAGAAGGACGCAATATACTACTTGAATATCTACAAGAGGATTTAGTTCAATATAAAGCTAATCTTATCCGCCGCTACGAAACAGAGGCAAAGACAGAAGCAAAGCGGAGAGCAAATTACATTATAGCTCAAGCTACTACGCGTTTTGCAGGGGAATTTGTAAATGATAGATTGATTAATATTGTAAGTTTGCCAAATGATGAAATGAAAGGTAAAATCATAGGCAAAGAAGGTCGCAATATTAAAACTTTTGAAATGATTTGTGGTGTAAATGTAATTATAGAGGATACGCCAAATGAGATTATGTTAAGCTCTTTTAATCTTTATCGCAGAGCTTTAGCAACTCGCACACTTGAATTGCTTGTAGAAGATGGCAGAATACATCCAAGTCGAATTGAGGAAGTGTATGAAAAGGTTAGGGAACAAATGGAGGAACAACTTTATCAAGAAGGCGATGAGGTTGCAATTAAGCTTAATATTGGCTATGTTGAGCCTGAACTTAAAAAGCTTATAGGAAAGCTTAAATATCGTGCAAGCTTTGGACAAAATGCCCTTGAGCATTCTTTGGAAGTAGCACGACTTGCAGGAAGTATAGCAAGTGAGCTTGGCGGTGATGAAAAACTTGCAAGACGAGCTGGACTTTTGCATGATATTGGCAAGGCATTAACGGATGAGCTAGGAGGCAATCATGTTGATAGAGGTGCTGAAGTATGCTTGCGTTACAATGAACATTCTGTTGTAATTAATGCAATAAGAGCGCATCATGGAAATGAAGAATCTCAAAGTATTGAATGTAGTGCGGTTTGCACTGCTGATGTGCTTAGTGCGGCAAGACCTGGAGCTCGCAAAGAAGTTCTTGAAAACTACATTAGCCGTGTTAGAGATTTAGAAAAAATTGCAATGGAGAAGTTTGGTGTAAAGCAAGCCTATGCAGTGTATGCTGGTAGAGAAGTGCGTGTTATTGTGCGAGCTGATTTGGTAAATGATTCTCAAAGCATTGTGCTTGCAAGAGAAATTGCAAGCGATATAAAACAAAAGATTCAATATCCTGGTGAAATTAAGGTAAATGTAATTAGAGAAACACGTGCTATTGAATATGCTTAAACTTTTTTGCTTTTATTTTATTAATGATTGTAAAATTTAAGACTATTGATTTTACATATAAAACAAACAAAAAATGCAAAAGATTAGAAATCAAAAATATAAATAAGTTTATTTTCTCAAAGGTAATATATGTGGAGAAGTACATCGATATTTATTCAAATTAGTATTTTATTTGCCATTGCTTTTGCAAGCTTTTTGGCAGTTTCACTTTTTTATGTCAAAATACAGCCCGGACTAGAAAGCATAAAACAATATAATGTGATTGTTGGAGCAATTGGAAAAATGCGACAATATAATGCTAGCATGGAAGGCATACGCAGTTTTCTTGAAGAAGAAAACTTCTATGAAGTGCCTATTACAGATTCTATACGCGAAAAAATGGATCAAGAGCCACCACCACATGCAGGTAGCTTTAGTGTTAGTGTAATACAAGATGGAAATGATATTTTTATAGCACTAAGAACAAAGCAAGATTTTATAGTATATCAAGATCCAATTGCATTTAATTGGTCAAAATATCACATGCTTACACTAATTGGCGCTTTAATTCTTGTTGTTATCTATATTACGCTTATGAAACGTCTTATGCCGCTAAATCATATTAAGCAAGAAATTGCAGCAATGGCAAATGCAAACGAAATAAGACCAATCACTTGGGGTGCAAACAATCATGATGAAATAGGTGAGCTAGTGCGAGAATTTAATAATTCTGTAGCAAGACTTAACGCAGTGGGTGAAGCACGCACGCTTTTTTTGCGTTCTATTATGCACGAGCTAAAAACGCCAATAACAAAAGGACGTATTGTAGCTGAAATGGTTTTAGATGAAAAACAGAAGTTGCGTTTATGCAATGTTTTTGAGAGATTAAACTCTCTAATTGATGAATTTGCCAAAATAGAACAGCTAGCAAGCAAAAACTACATGACAAAGAAAAGTCAGATTCCATTATATGATGTCGTGCAAGAAGCTATGCGTATGCTACTCATTGATCCAAGCAACCAAGATAGTATTAAGTTTTTACATAATAACGATTTGGTTAAGGCTGATTTTCATTTATTTGCATTATGTATTAAAAATTTGCTTGACAATGGATTGAAATATAGCACAGATTCAAAGGTTATTATAGAATCTAGTGGCAGAGATCTTATAGTAAAAAATAGAGGAGATAAATTAAAACTTGATGTAAATGAGTATTTCAAGCCATACTTTAAAGATATTAAAAATCCGCTTTCACAAGGTTTTGGACTAGGCATGTATATTATAAAAACAATACTTGATACACAAAATTTTGAATTACAATATTTATATGAAGATGGATACAATATTTTTACAATCAAGAATTGCATTGTAGAAAATTTTTGTGATCCAAAAGCCTTAAAATCACAATAAGTAGTTTTATAAAAATAAATTTCAATTTTTATATTTCATTTTAGTAGATTGCCTTATTAATCAAATCTTATATTTACACTAAATTAATATAGCTTACATACGCAAACAATATATATGCACTTTTTTGCTATAATCTAAGATTGATTTACTACAAAACAAAGGAATACTATGGCAGAGTATAGTAAAGAGGGTAATACAAAAGAGCAAGATTTGGAATATAAACAAGAAAATATAATGCCACCACAAGAAAATATCAATCAAGATTCTATAACTACAAATCAAGAAAAAACCAAGCAAGATACAGACAGCACTAAAGATTTTAATGCAAAAAATACCGATACAGAAAGCATAGATAAAAGCACAGAAAAGCAAGATAGAATCTTAAAAGTTATGCTTGGTATAGGCTTGGCACTTTTACTAGGCAGCATTGCCTTTTGTTTTGCGTTTTTTTACCTCAATGCGTCATTTAAAGTTTCAACATTAATTGGCATTATTGGATTACTAGTTACACTTTGGACTAATAAGGCATTGCCAATGGGTGTAGTATCATTATTACCCATTATTTTATTCCCAAGCTTTGGAATCTTAGATACAAAAAGTGCAACAGCAAATTATGCAAATCCTATTATCTATCTATTTTTAGGCGGATTTATGATAGCTACTGCAACTGAAAAAATAGGCTTGCATAGAGTTATAGCAAAATTTTTTCTATCTCGTTTTCCAAAAAATACAAAGGGTGTAATTGCTGCACTTGGTGTAGCCTCCGTTATGCTTGGGACAGCACTATCAAATTCAACCGTTGCTTTATTGCTATTACCTGTTGCAATGTCTATTACAGATGATAAGGTTTTGCGAACAAGATTCTTACTTTCAGTAGCATTTGGAGCAAGCATTAGTGGAATTACAACACCTATTGGAAGCCCACCAAACCTTATATATCTTGGTTTTTTAGAATCTCAAGGATTAAGCGGCATAAGCTTTACAACTTGGATTTTCATGATGGCACCACTTACTTGTCTCATGCTTTTCATGATGATAAAGATTCTATCTTATGGTGTTGGAGATAGACCATTAAACTTAAGTTTATTTGATTCTGTAAGTGTAAATAATGTGCATAAAAGGCTATTGTTTTTTATTGTAGCCTTGCTTATTGTTTTGCTAATTAATTCTCCAATAAGACCATTTTATGATGGACTTGGATTTAATGAAAATGTCATTTTGCTTGCATTTGGATTAATGATGTTTATTCCAAAAATAGGCTTTCTAGATTGGGATGATACAAAGTCAATACCCTATGAGATTATATTTTTATTTGGGGCTGGATTCTGTATTGCCACAGCGTTTTCGCAGGCAGAGCTTGGCGGGGCATTTACCGACTTTTTTGGACATTTTAGCGGCATGCCTTTTATTGTTTTTCTTTTTTTGGCTTCTTGTTTTGCTATTATTGCAACAGGATTTTTATCAACAACAGCTCTAATTGCCATACTTTTGCCAATTATAGAAGTAGCCACACAGCCATTTTTAAGCGATACTTCACGCGTATTGCTTATGCTTGTTGTAACAATTTGCGCTAGCTTCTCCTTTATGATACCAATTAGCACACCACCAAATGCAATTGTATTTGCACAAGGAGGCATTAGAGCATGGGATATGATACGTTTTGGTTTTGTTTTAAGCCTTGTTGGTATTATATGCGTTACACTCTTTTCAGTATGGTATTGGTGGAGTTTTCTTGATGTAAAACCGCTTGGCTAGATTCTAAGAAAGGTATATATGGAACATAAAAAAAGAAAAAATAGCACACAAAAAATGCAACAAAATAGCAAAGTAAAGGTTAGCAAAAAAACTATAAAAACAAAACAAACTAATAAAAATTCAAATAAAGAAAACATAGTAAAAAATACAACAAATAGAAGCATTATAAAACCACATACTACAAAATTGCTTTCACAACCACATGGGGAAAAAGCCTATAAACTTCTTGCATTACAGAAAAATATTTCTACTAATAAGGCTAAGGATTTAATTGATTCTGGAAGAGTTAGCGTTAATGGCAAAAGATTGCTTATTGCGCGTTCAATATTTCCAATTAAAACACATTTTGAGGTATTAGATACAACTTCTTTTGTTATATTTGAAGATGATAAAATATTGGCACTTGATAAGAGTGCTGGCATTGATAGCTATAGCCTTTTGACATTATACCCACACTATAAGCTTATTAATAGGCTTGATAAGGATACAAGTGGAGTTATATTGCTGGCAAAAACATCGCAAATGCGTAAAGATTCTATTGAAGCTTTTAGGCAAAATAAGGTAGAAAAAGAGTATTTTGCACTTATAGAGGGAAAACTATATGAGGAAATAACGATTGAAAAAAAGATAAGCACAAAAAAAGATTCTAAAGCAATAAGTCGCATAGAGAGAGATGGACTAAGTGCGATAAGCAAAGTTACCCCATTACAGATTTTTAATCAAACTACGCTTGTTTCAGTGCAAATTTTAACAGGCAGAACACATCAAATACGCATTCATCTAGCAAGCATAAAACACCCAATAGTTGGAGATATTATATACAATAAATCAAGCTCCATAAAAGCAAAGAGATTAATGCTGCATTGCAATAAAACTGCACTATTAGGCTACACCTTTCAAAGCAGTGTAGATATAAATGATATATTTGGAATTAGTCAGCAATGCTAAATGCTAGAGGCTATTTAGATTCTAAATTCTCAAGCAAATTCAGAATCTACTCCCTCCGTCATTGCGAGAATGCGTAGGTATCGTTTCAATCCACAATAGGTTAGAATCTAAAGACCAATCAGAATCCACCATTTCAGATTCTAAATTCTTAAAATGCACCCAAGCTCTACACCACCCAAAGTGGTAGAGATTCTAAAAATATGAAAGTTTTTATATCTAAAAATATAGTCTAGATAATTATTAATTTAATCTTGCTATTCTCTACTTTATTTCTATCTGTATTTTATAAGCAGGTTTATGTGTTTTTCACATTGCCATTGTTTCATCAGATTCTATATCATTTTGTTGCATGGCTTCTTCTTTTAGCTCTATGTGTTTATTGTTATCTGTATTATTTTGTGTTGCGATTTGAGACATGTAGGCATCAAGATTGCTAATATAGCTTCCAATTGAGCCGCGTCCTCTTAGTTGGATTTTAGCTTTTTCATAAGCATTTTGTGCGGTTTCTAATGCACGATTTATTTTCTCCATGCTTTCTGTAAAGCTATCAAATTTTTTTACAAGTTTTACGCATTCTTGTAGAATCTTTTCAATATTTTTATCTTTTGCCTCATTACTCCAAATATGATGTATAAGACGCAAAATAACCATAAGAGTTGTGGGTGCAGCAAGTATAATTCCCTTATTATAGGAATCTAAAAACAACTGCATATCATTTTGCAAAATTGCACTATATGCCCCCTCAATTGGCATAAACATAATAACAAAGTCAAGCTGTCCCCCATGAATGTAGTGCTGATATTGCTTTACTGATAGTCCTTTTATGTGATTTTTTACACTTTCAATATGTGCTTGCAAATGCACTTCTTTAGAATCTTTAGCATTGTAATAATTTTCATACGCATTTAAGCTAACTTTAGAATCCACAACAACAAAGCGATTGTGTGGCAAATGTATCACAACATCAGGTCGCAAAAATTCCCCTGCTTCATTCTTTACACTCATTTGCGTATAATATTCTCTATTATGTTGCAGTCCGCTACATTCAAGCAAACGTTCTAATATAATTTCGCCCCATTGCCCTTGCAATTTAGAATCTCCACGCATTGCATTGGCAAGATTATTTGCATCTGTTGAGATTTGCAAGCTTGCTTCTCTTAAATGCTTTATCTCGGCATGTAGGGCTATACTTTTTTCATTATTATCTTTTGTTTGCTGGGCTATTTCTATTTTGAAGCGATTTATTTCATCACATAGTGGCTTGAGGCTTATTGTTTGTTTTTCTTGGAATTGTCGGCTTTTTTCCTCTAGTATTTGTTCGCTCATTTCATAGAATCTTTGTGTCATTATGGCAGCTTGTTTTTCTTGATTTGTTTGTAACATTTCTTGCATAAGCGTATGTTTTTGTGTGTATTGTTCCTGCAAGCTAGAGGCTTGTTCTTGCAGGGCGTTAGAGAGTGTTTCTGCGTGTTCTTGTTTTAGTGTCTTTAGTTTTTCCTCATATTCATTTTTTGTTGTTACTAGTAGAATTTGTAAGTCTTTTAGCTTATCTTCTAGGTGTTTTTGTGTTAGACTTGTAGCTTGCTCTTGTAAAACATTTTGCATTCTTAGAATCTTTAGTTTTTTTCTGTAAATAAATAAAGCAATTATCACACACAAAACAACAAAAATTAAGCTAGCATTAATAACCCATAATATATTTACATTCATTTTCACTCCTTTTTAGAATCTAATTTTATAGTTGGGCTTTTTATAAAATTTTAGACTAAAAATACATAAATATTATTAAAAATTCTCTAATATAAGGCTAGCTTATAGTAAGATTCTAATTTTAGTTTTAAAAAGCATAAGTTATAGATGACATAAGATAGCTTCTATCAAGCACATGGCGACCTGTAAGAACAATATCTGATTCATTCCATGCATCATTAGTCATAACATGAGTATAGTAGTTTGCAATAAGACCTATATTTACAGAATCTATAACCTGCCAATCAACGATAAATTTTAGGGAATATTCTGTTGCACTTGGAGCTGTTGTGTAGCGTCCATGAATTCCGACTGATAGAGCCTTTACAAAATCTGCCAAATGCGTATATTGTGCCTCTGAAAATACTAGCACACTAAAGGCATCTGGAGCTACTGCTGCATTAAGTGAAGCACCTGTGCCATATACACTATTATCCCAAATATCAATGCCAATAGGATTACCAAACATACCCATACGAGCATTAGCATTTCCTATATTCTTGTAAAATGCAAGTGCGATTTTATAAGTTTCATAAAGATCAACATCTCCCCTAACCAAAATACTTGAAGTAAAACCAGTAGGATCTTTAAAACTAGAAAAGAAATAATTATCCAAATCAACAATACTTGCACTATGTATAGGTAAAAGTATGCTAGCCTTGCCTGTGAAACTAATATTTTGTTTATCCCCAAATGTAGCTTCAGCACTAAATCCGGGTGCTACATATTCTTTTGCTCCATAATATATATAAGCCTTTGCATCTAAAAAGTCATTAGAATATCCAACTTCAGCATTTAAGATTCCATAAGTAGAATATGTAGTGCTAAAATCTGTTAGCCAGCCACTTCCAACAAGTGCAACTGTGCTAGAGCCAAAAAGTTTAATATGAAAATTATTAGCAAATTTATATACTGCATTTACACCTTCTGCATAGCTATCAAACCATTCATCATTTTCTTGTTGGAATCTACCAGCTTTAATGTCTAAAGAATCTGTTTTATACTGCACAAACGCATTATGCACAAACGCATTATGCGTATTATCTGCTGTTGCTTCTATATTATTTAGATAACCGGGATACGCACCAACATAGTTATACCCAAGCCCATGAGTAGAATCATAGGTAAGCCCAGCTGCTACTGCACCAACCATAAACTGAAAATCATTGTATTGATACCCAACACTTAATTGCCCAAGCGCATACCCATAACTATTATTTGGTAGAGCCTGCTTTGTGCTAAAAGCAGTCTTATTAAATATCTCTAAACCACCATGCAAAAATAAACCATTTTCTTGCTCTAATGTCTCTTCCTTATTTTCTTTTTCCATTTCTTGTTCCATAATGGTAATATCATTCTGCCTTGCATAAAGTGAAGCAATGCTTAAAGAAGAAAGGACAATAATTTTGTATAATCTCATATATACTCCTAGAATCTATCTTAAAAAAATAATGAAAATTATACACTAATTGATATTTTTTGTAAATATAAATAACGCTTGCATAAAACATAAACCTAATAAATATTTAATGAAAAATTATTACTAAAGTGCTGCAATTTTATTAATACCTTAGCAAAAAAAACATTATTTAATCTTAGACATAAAAGAAAAATATAAGCAAAAAAATTATTTAATCTTATATTCTTACCTTTATGGTATTTATGCTTGCTGTCTAATTTAATGGTATTTTTAAAAGTTAATTTTTAAATATATGCGTTATTTTGCTTGCAACTTTTTGATTTAATCTTAAAATGTTATATTAAATTAAAAAAAAGGAAATAATACAATGGATTCTACAACCATTTTCTAAAAACTTTTTATATTTTAGTTTTTAAATTCTAGCTAAAAATATAACTACAATAGTGCAATAATTTCAATCAGACATTGCACGACATAGTCAATTAAATCAAATGTAATAACATAAGGTGGCATAAAATAAATAGTATTTCCAAGAGGACGCAATAAAAGTCCTCTTTTTAATGCCTCTTGAAAGATAAAGAGATTTGGACGCTTTTTTGAAGTGATTACTTCAAAAGCAAGCACCATGCCGCATATACGCATATTTTTTACCTTATTAGAATCTTGTAATATGGCAAATTTTTGTTTCATATAGGCACTTAATTGCTTATTTTTATCAATAATATTTTCATTTTGAAAAATATCAAGCACCGCATTTGCCGCAGCACACGCAAGCGTATTTCCTGTGTAGCTATGGGAATGCAAAAAGGCTTTATATGTCGAATATGGAGCGTAAAAAGCATTATAGATAGAATCTGAAGTGATTACAACTGATAGCGGCATATATCCACCGCTAATGCCCTTAGATAAACATAAATAATCTGGGACTATATCGCATTGCTCTAAGGCAAACATACTTCCTGTGCGACCAAATCCCACAGCAATTTCATCAAAAATAATTTGGATTCCATATTTTTTGCAAAGCATGCAAGCATCTTTTATATACGCTTTATTATACATGTGCATACTGCCAGCACATTGAATGAGAGGCTCAAGGATAAAGGCACAAATTTTATTCCCATGCTTTTTTAGAATCTCTTCTAAAGATTCTATAGCTTTTGTGTAGTCGCCAAATTGTGTTTTTGGAACTTGTGTGCGTAAAGATTCTAATAGTAAGGGAGAATAAGTCTCTTTATATAATGCAACATCGCCAACGCTTAATGCACCGATAGTCTCGCCATGATATGCGTTGTTTAGTGAAAGGAATAAATTGCGTTTTTCTCCGTGATTATGAAAATAATGAAAGCTCATTTTAAGAGCAACCTCAATAGCAGAAGATCCATTATCAGCATAAAAACATTTTGTAAGCGAATGCGGCAATAAAGCACAAATCCGCTTTGACAAATTAATAATTGGCTCATGTGTAAAGCCCGCTAGAATCACATGTTCAAGATTTGCTAACTGCGTGCTTATTGCCTCATTAATATAATCATTGCAATGCCCAAAAAGATTAACCCACCAGCTACTAATGCAATCAATATATCCCCTACCATAAAAATCATAAAGATACACACCTTTTGCGTTTTTTATGGGTATGAGTGGAAGCTGTTCGTGATCTTTCATTTGCGTGCATGGATGCCAAATGTGAGCTAAATCTAGTGTGGCTAAATGCTCCTGTATATCTTTTTTCATTAAATTGCCTTTTTATAAATATTATTTATTTTAGTGTAAAATAGTAGCTAAAAATGAAAGTTTTTGCAATAATTAAATAAGTCTAAAATTTTAAGGATATGTTAATGCAAGCTGAAAAAATACTGCAAACTCTAGAACAAGAAAATAATTTGCGAACATTGCAGAAAATAGACCATGAGGATATATACATTATAAAAAATGGGAAAAAATTGCTAAACCTTGCAAGCAATGATTATATTGGTGTTGCTACTGATAGTAATCTTAAAACAGAATTTTTTGACACAATAGATAAAAAACATTTATTGCTAGGCAGCACTTCATCGCGTAGCCTTAGTGGCAATCATAGAATCTATATGCAGCTAGAAGAATATATAGCAAAAGGTTTTTCAAATAAAGAATGCCTTTTATTTAATAGCGGATATCATCTTAATGTTTCTTGCATTCAGGCTTTAAGCGAGCTTTGCAATGTGCTATTTGTCGTAGATAAATTCGTACATGCAAGTGTTATTGATGGTTTGAGGCTTGGTGGCAAAAGATTTATACGCTATACACATAATGATATGGTGGAGCTTAGTGAAATAATTGAAAAAAAGCATAAAGAGTATGAAAAAATCATTATTGTGAGTGAAGGGCTTTTTAGCATGGATGGCGATTGTGTGCCACTAGATTCTCTTTGTGCGTTAAAAAAGCAATATGATAATGTAATGCTTTATATTGATGAGGCTCATAGTGTAGGGGTTTTTGGCGATAATGGCTTAGGGATAGCAAGCAGTTTGGGATATGCTAGCCATATTGATTTTTTGGTATTTACTTTTGGTAAGGCTATTGGTTCTTGTGGGGCTAGCATACTTTGCCTGCCGCAATACAAAGAGTTTTTTGTTAATAAAGCAAGGGGTTTTATTTACTCAACAGCTCTGCCACCAATAAATGTTGCATGGAGTTTTTTTATATTCCAAAAATTAGAATCATTGCAACAAAGACGCGTAAAGTTATCTGAATTAAGCTCATTTTTACGCAATAAATGTTTAGAAAATGATATAAAGCTAATTGGAGTAAATCAGATTCTATCTGTTGTAGTGCATACAAATGAAAATGCCCTATTGCTTTCCAATAGGCTTAGTGAATCTGGATTTTTTGCTCCAGCAATTAAAACCCCAAGCGTTCCGCCAAATACAGCAAGAATTAGAATCTCCCTTACAAGCAACATGCAAGAAGCAATGTTAGAAGATCTTACCAATGCAATAAAAAAGAATATGCGAATTTTAAAATATTAGCTTGTGATTAATTACAAAAAATTAAATTATAACCAAATATTGCTATATGAAGATATGTTGTAAAATAAGCTAAATTAATAGTTTAGCTGTAGATTTAAATTAGCATAAATAGACTTAATGGCAAAATTATTTACCTATCAATCAGACCTTTTATAATAAATATTATCCAAAAGTTTTTTACAACTTTGAATAATAAATTTGATTAATTTGTGCTACAAAATTTATAATAAGATTCTATAAATT
>X347_Brown_Bear__coassemble_1607_pt1 | contig 12419 bp, 10 predicted proteins | sample X347_Brown_Bear__metabat2_high_PE_010 | metagenome-assembled genome bin X347_Brown_Bear | reverse complement strand
GCACTAAATGTAAAAATACTTCTAGCCTGCATTCCCAGCATGACAAAATCTTAGATTCTAAATTCTTAGAATGCACCCCCAAGCCCTGCACCCACCCAAAGTGGTAGAGATTCTAAAATCATTTCAGAATCTATCTTTTAGGATTCTAAGTTTAATTTAAAAACTAATGCAGAATCTAAAATCATTTCAGAATTAACCAACTCCGTCATTGCGAGACTTGCATAGCAAGTCGTGGCAATCCATAGAAAAAGCAAATACAATGGAATCTAAGATAGATTCTAAATTATCTATTATATCTGTGGATTGCTTCGCAATGCTAGCTCAAGACGGAGGGTCTAGAATCTAAAATAGAATTAGAATCTAGTCTATCGTCATTGCGAGGCGAAGCCAAAGCAATCTATCTTAGTTATAAATTCTAATATTATTTCAGAATCTAGCCACTCCGTCATGAGCTAGGGAGTGAAACGACCAAAGCAATCCACTATTTCTGTCACAATAAATTCTAATATAATGTGGATTCTATGTATTGCGAGTTTTTTCGTCATTGCGAGGAAGCCGCAGGCTAGCGAAGCAATCTAATAATATTAAAGCGAAATGACCAAAGCAAACTACCCCTTTCGTTATTGCGAGGCGAAGCCAAAGCTTTCCATAATCAACAGACAGAATCTAACAAACATTTTGCTATACTTAAATTTTAATTGGCACTAAAACAAATAGATTGCCACGACTTGCTACGCAAGCCTAGCTCATGACAAAATAACGATAGACTAGATTCAAAAAATAGTTTTAGATTCTATATCTATGCAAACCAAGAAAAAAAGATAAAAATAGCTATAAAGACCTTAGGTTTCAGTGGCAAAATGAAATCTAGCTTAGAATCTAGCCTTAGATTCTAAAAAAGAATATTTTTTACTTTGTTTAAAGTCTCAAGATGATAATATTTTAATTAATATAAAAATTGCTAGCATTAAAAAATAGGAGCAAAAAATGAATATCGCAATTACAGGAGGTGGCACAGGCGGACATCTCTCAATAGCAAGAGCGTTAGGGCAGGAGTGTAAGCGACAAGGCATAAATACATTTTATATTGGCAGCACAAGGGGACAGGATAGGCAGTGGTTTGATAATGCCAATGTGCCATTTAATCAAGTAGTTTTTTTAGAATCTACTCCAGTTGTTAATCAAAGTTTTTTGGGTAAATGGAGTGCTTTAGGCAAAAATATCAAAGAGGCACTAAAAGCAAAAAAACTATTAAAAGAGAACAATATAGACGCTTGCATTAGTGTTGGTGGATTTAGTGCGGCAACAGGCAGTTTTGGTGCAATTTTTGGTAAGATTCCATTATTTATACACGAGCAAAATGCTTGTATGGGTTCATTAAATAAACTTCTAAAACCATTTGCAAAAATGTTTTTTTCAAGCTTTGATTTTCCCCGCTCAACGACTACCCCTTATCCCGTAAATAAGGCATTTTTCACTACGCAAAGAGTTAGACATAATCTAGAAGTAATTGCATTTTTTGGCGGCTCACAAGGAGCAAAGGCAATCAATATGCTTGCATTAACGCTAGCCCCGCAGCTAATAAGAAATAATATTAGAATCTTACATCAAGCAGGCAAGCTAGATTATGAAAATACCTTGCAATCATATAAGGCACAAGGGTTTAGTATAGCAGATTCTTTGCAGGATTTTAAAGATGGCAAGGCAAATGTATTTGTATTTGACTTTAGCGATAAAATGGTAGAGCTTATGAATATGGCTGATTTTTGTATAAGTCGCTCAGGTGCTTCAAGCCTTTGGGAAATTGCTAGCAATGGCTTGCCCGCACTCTTTATTCCTTATCCACATGCCGCTAAGAATCATCAATATTTTAATGCAAAAAGCTTAGTGGATAGCTCCTTGGCAATGCTTTATACGCAAGATGAGTTGGAAAATATTAAACAAGAGGAATTATTGAAACAGATTCTAAATATAAACTTAGAGCAGACCTCAACTGCACTCATGAAGCTTACAAAAGACAATGGAACAACTCAAATTATAGATTATGTGAAACAATATTGCAAATCAAATAAAAATTAGTTTTATGCTTGAAGCTATATTACCTATGTTTAGAACTAAAAATACTATATTTTATAAATTTGGTCTTTTAGATTCTATATAGAATCTAGCTTAGAATCTAAAAAATAATTTTTGCTTTTAAAAAGAGGTAAAATAAAAAAATAGATTCTATATTTAATGCAAATGCAAGCTTTAAAATGCCAATATTTTCTTTGTAGTTATAAAGGCAAAAAAGCTAAAATATCAATTGCATTCATAAGTGTTAATTTATGAAGCTAGAATTTAAAATATAGTGTAGCATGTAGTTTTATATCTACAAAATTATAAAAAAACCGATATTTAAATATTAATTACAATCATAAGGGTATTATCTTGAAAACACTCATTAATCGTTATGTTATTTTCTTGCTTAAAAAAATTATTGCATTTTGCGTGTTTTGTAGTCTTTTTTCATTCAATATGCTTTATTCATTTGAGAATCTAACCGAAGAAGAGTGGCATTATACTTACAATTTTTGTATGCAAAATAATGTAAATGCCTGTGATTATCTCATTGATAATGGTTTAGTAAGCTCTCAAGATTGCTATGATAAGCAATGTGAAATTGTGGGTATGATATATACGCTTGCTGGGATACATAGTGAGGCGTTAGGGTATTTTGAAAAGCTGTGTAACAATGGCAATACGGCAAGTTGTGGCAATGTGGGGGATATTTATTATTTCTATTTGCATGATTATTTTCGTGCAAAAGAATTTTATGAGAAATCATGCAAGCAAAAAAATAGTGCAAGCTGCTATGGTTTAGGAATAATGTATGGAAAAGGCGAGGGTGTGCGTCAAAGTTTTGATCGCGAGGATAGCTTTTACAAACAAGCATGTAATGGTAAAGAACCACTTGGTTGTTATAATCTTGGTGTTATGTATCAGCAAAAAACAGATGTAAAAAATCACTTATCTATCGCAAAAGAGTTTTACGGAAAAGCATGTGATTATGGCTATCAAAATGGTTGTGATAAGTATAGAGAATTCAATGAAGCTGGCATTAAATAGTTATTAGCAAATGTCTTTACATAAAAAATTAAAAGATCATAAAAGTGCCATTGCTTATGGTATAGTCGGAGTTTTTAATACCATTTTTGGCTATAGCATGATGTTTGGCTTTACATTTATAGGCATTATGCCAGAAATTTCTAATGCCCTAAGCTATGGAATTGCATTAATAGTATCCTATCTTTTAAATAAAAAATTTACATTTCGCTCCAATCGCAATCATAGGCAGGATTTCACTCGCTTTGCAATAGCTAGTGCCATTGCCTATGTTGCCAACCTACTTACACTTATTATAGTTCATAGAATCTTATTGTGGAATGAATATATTTCATTGATTATATCAAGTTTTGTTTATGTAATTATTGGGTATCTTTTGCATAGATTCTGGACTTTTCGTTAATTTATTTTTACTTATAAGTAATTAGCTATTTCAATCTTAGTGTATAAAAAATAAAGCAACATAACACTAGCCCCACTTAATATTCCACACAATATTAACCCCATTATGCCACCCAAAATACGATTTGTTTGCATGATATAGAATCTACCTATAAGGCTTGGTTTATAAAAATCATAGATTCTAATAAAAATACAACCACATAATGCCTGAATAGCATACATTTGCCATGTTGCAAAGATAAACAAGCAAGCACAAAAGCAACTAATCATAAATTGACTTATGGCAAAATCATAAATTTGCATTTGTTGTAACTCGTGATTGCATTTAGTTTTAGAATCTGCTTTAAAATCACCTTTAATTATGGAATCACTTTGCCCTAAATTTGCATTTATTGCCTGCATATTCTTGTAAAGATAAGCAGCTAGAAAAAGGCTAAGAAGCAAGGCTGTTTCTTTATTATTTAATGCAATGGGATATAAAATAATAAATCCTAATATATTTGCAATAAATTTGCTTAACCATAGTGGTTTTACTCTATGCAATACAAATAGATTCCATAAACCCATTATGCACTCTTCAATTAGTTTAGAGATGTGGTTTGATAAAGCTGCATAAGCTTTAAATAAAATTCCTCTTCCCCGCTATTTTGTATAATGCCACTTGATGGCAAAATATCATAATACAATCTATCCAAATCTTTGAATCTATGTGGAAAAAGAGATGATAAAAGAATAGCAGAAATCTGTCTCCTAACAAGCATAGCTGGCGGTAAAAGCCCTAGCCTAAAGAACTCTACAAAAGATTCTGCATTATAATTAATATGATGATGATGTCCGTGCGGGCAAGTATGTATTGAAACAAGAGTTTTACACACATCACAATAGACATATTCAGGCAATATCTCTACATTAATATTCATGCCTGTTAGAGAATCAAAAATAGAATGCACTTCATTATCCAAATAATATACAGATAGCCCTCTATTATTTTCACCTACAAGCAACTTATTGCAACCAAAATTCCTTGCCACAATAGCATTCATAATCATGCGATTTTGCCCAGCATACAAATATGTATCATCATGCGGGATAATAATAACCCTCTCTTTCATTAGATAGTTATCTATTAAAAACTCCATGCACTTTAAACGCAAATTATAATCTACTAAATCACCCTTATGCGGTTTTAGCAAAAATACTACAAGCAAGTCGCACTCTTCTAGAGCATCTCTCATAATTTTTTCATGGATTCTATGAAGAGGTGAAGCACTCATAACAACACCTGTAATATTTTTTGCACTCAATGTTGCTATACGCTGCGATAATCTCTTTTTATGCTTTGATATCTCATTTGTTTCAAGAGTATATTTACCGCTTACACATATCTCTCCAATGCGATGCTCTATCTCTTGAATGCGTTTAGAGGCAAAATCGCCGCCCATAATTTTATTAATACGCTCTTGTTTATTAATTGAAAACACAGAATCAACAATAATGCTACCAGATATTCTGCCTTCTGTAACAAACTCAATCCTATCGCCTTTTTTTGCCTTTTGCAATACTTCATTATTTCTTCTGCCGCTAGGACTTAAGAGAAATGGACAAGGATAGCTTTGCTCCTTATACATACCGCTTGCATTTACTGCCCTCATCTGCACTTCATTCATAAGCTCTGTTACAGGATAAAGTAAGCCTTCTTGTGCGAGATTAAGCACAGAAATGGCTTCTTTATCAATATAGAGTTGTTTATTTTTTTCTTGAGATGCCATATTTCTTCCTTTTTTCCCATAAGCTTTTTCGACTCATGCCAAGTTTTTTTGCTAATTCCACATCAGGATATCGCCCTTCAAATTTTGTAATCACAATTCTTTCATATTCTCTAATTGATAGAATCTCGCTACCAATTTCAAGATTATTTGCCATATTTGTAATATCTACTATATGCGGAAAAGTTACCATATCATCTGAAACCATAGAAATAATTAATCTATAATTTGCCATTTTTTCCAAAAATTCTTTCTTTTCGTGCTTTTTAAGATTCTCGCAATTTGTAATATAATAGACTTTATTTTTTTGAAACTCAAATTCATTCCATGCAATGCTTTTTAAGCTTAAAAATTCAAAGCGAAGTTTGCGTTCAATCGCATATTTCATTGCATAAATATCTGCACTTCTTTGAGAGCTTGCCTTAATTAGAATTGGCGGATTGTATTGCGGTAGAGTTGGCGTTTGCAATTCATTTTGTATAAAAGTAAAATAGTTTTTAAAGAATTTAATATATTCTGCAAGTTCTTTAAATTCCCGATAATGCTCTATTTTACGCACAAGCTCATCCATAATAAAAGGCTTAATAATATAATCTTTTGCCCCCATTTTAAGCGGTTTTGATACCGTATCATCACTTACATAAGACACCATTAGTATAATAATGGCTTCTTTATGTGTTTCAATAATATTGCGATAATCAGCTGTGCTTGTAGATAATAACACAATGCCATAGCCACTGCGATTAGTCGCTTCTTCAAGCGAAGAGGTAATGAATGAAACATGCCCGCCATCTGCTAATTTGCTTGCAATGCTTTGAGCTAAGTAAGTCTCACTCTCAATAATCAAAACATTCATACACATCCTTTCTTTAAAATTAACTAAACTTCCTAGCACGAAGCTGCACAACGCTTTGGACTGAAACCCCCTCTTTTCTGCCAATGAAGCCAAGCCCCTCTGCTGTGCTAGCCTTAATGCTAATACACATTTTAGGCAGATAAAGCAGTTTTGCTAATGTCTCTTGCATTTGCGTTTTATATGGCGATATTTTTGGCGTTTGTGCTATGATTGTTATGTCAAGATTTATAATCTCAAGTCCAGTGCTTAAACAATAATTATATACTTCCTGTAATAAAATCTTAGAATCTATATCTTTAAATTGTTGATTTGTATCCGGAAAAAGCTCACCTATATCGCCATAATTCATTGCTCCAAGTATAGAATCTATAATAGCATGTATAGCCACATCACCATCACTATGGGCTTTAAAGCCTTGTTCTGATTGTATTCTAACACCACAAAGATACATAGGCTTAGATTCTATAAAAGCATGAATGTCACTACCATATCCTATTAGCGTATCATTTTGCCTTAGATTTGAATTTGCATAATATAGCTTTTTAAGCATATTAACATCATCATGAAAAGTTAGCTTTGCCATATCCTTGCTGCCCATTACAAAACATAATTTAGGGTTATCTAAAGAACATATAGCACTGCTTTCATCGCTAAAATCTTGCTGTTTTGAAAAAGATTCTAAAAGTCGCTTTGTGTTTGTTATTTGCGGTGTTTGAATACATTTTAGATTCTCTCTTTTAATTGCCTGATGTGAATTTAGAATCTCATCATAATAAAGCGTTGTATCTGTGATATTTAAATATGGCACAATGCAGTCATAATCATTATCAAGAAGTTTGCTAAACATATCGCACAATACATGCTGCTTTGTATCAAAACGCGCACAATCACTAACAATAACATATTTACTAGATACCTCTTGCATAGCATTTTGCAGGGATTTAAAACGCGTGCTACCACCTATTACTATTTTTATTGGAATTTCAAAATCATATCCACCAACATTAAAACACAATGTATTTTCTATTAGTTTTTGCATGTATGCTGTATCTTTTTGTGAAGCCGTTATTATTGCTTGTTTTAAAACAATTTTATTACTATCTTGTCTGTCTGCATTTTGCAACATAAAAGAAGTTTCTAGAATCTGTAAGATAAGGTTTCGTGTTACAAAATGCCACAATGGAATAACACCTAGTCGTAGCCATTGTTTCTTAGTAGAATGCTTGTGTGGTATTACCATATTGCTACATGAAATCATTTTAGTTGCTGAATTTGTATAATGTTTATTGTATGTGTGGGAGATATCCTGCATTTCATTACTGCAAAATCTCACAGAATCTCCTGCCGCCATTACAATAAGCGTTATATCTTTCATTGCTTGGTTTCCTTAAACATTCTTTTAAAATTATGCTTTTTGCGAATCTATTGCATATTGGCTATGCAAAAATTATATACTATTATATACTAAATCTGTTAAGATTGTTACTATTTTATACAAAAACTATATTTTGTCGTTACTAGATTCAAAATTACTATAACGATATACAAAACTACACAACTTTGCATTACACTTTGTTAGAATCATTCTCATACAAAGGATTTTACATGAGTGAAAATTTACGCAATACATGGATAGAAAAAAGAGCAAACGACAGAGTTAGAACACAACTATATTATGCAAAAAAGGGCATTATCACAGAAGAAATGCGATATGTCGCAAATATAGAGAATCTAAGCCCAGAGCTTATTAGAAAAGAAGTGGCGAGAGGAAGACTTATTATCCCTGCAAATATTAATCATAAGAATCTAGAGCCTATGGGTATAGGAATAGCACTTAAGACAAAGATTAATTCCAATATTGGTTCATCACAGATTGTAGAGGATATTGACGAAGAGGTAACGAAGCTAAAAACTTCTATTAAATATGGAGCAGATACTGTTATGGATTTATCCACAGGAGGAGCCCTAGATAAGATTAGGGAAGCTATTATTGAGGCTTCTAGTGTGCCAATTGGAACTGTGCCTATGTATCAGATTCTACATGATGTTAAAAATGATGTCTTAAAGCTTGATATTGATACAATGCTTAATGTATTAAGAAAGCAAGCAAAACAAGGCGTAAGCTATTTTACAATACATTGTGGTTTTTTATTAGAACACATGCCGGCAGTTTCAAAACGCAAAATGGGTATAGTATCAAGAGGCGGCAGCCTTATGGCAAGCTGGATGCTACATTATCATAAGCAAAATCCATTTTATGAATATTTTGATGAGATTCTAAAGATCTGTCAAGAATATGATGTTTCTCTATCTTTAGGAGATTCATTGCGTCCTGGTTGCCTTGCTGATGCAAGCGATGAAGCACAATTTGCCGAGCTTAAAGTATTAGGTGAGCTAGCAAAAAGGGCGTATGCAGCCGATGTGCAGGTTATGATAGAGGGTCCTGGTCATGTTCCTTTAAATCAAATAGAACGAAATGTGGAATTGCAAAAAGAATATTGCAATGAAGCACCATTTTATGTATTAGGTCCGCTTGTTACAGATATTGCAGCAGGTTATGATCATATTGCAAGTGCTATTGGAGCGTGCGTGGCAGCATGGAAAGGCGTGGCAATGCTATGCTATGTAACACCAAAGGAGCATTTGGGATTGCCTAATGCAAACGATGTAAGAGAAGGAATTATAGCCTATAAAATTGCAGCCCACGCAGCAGATATTGCACGAGGAAGAATAGGTGCTAGAGATAGAGATGACGCAATGAGCGATGCAAGATATAGCTTTGATTGGAATAGGCAATTTGAGCTTGCCCTAGATGGTGAGAGAGCGCAGGAATATCATGATGAAGCCCTACCGCAAGAAGTCTTTAAGGATGCTGAATTCTGCTCTATGTGTGGTCCTAAGTTTTGTAGCTATAAAATCACGCAAGAAATATTTAAAAACTACAAAGAAGAGGCATAGTAATTTGTATTATAAAATTTTATTTAGTATTTTGTGAGACTTGCATGCAAGAGTCTCTATAAACAATATTTTTATAATAAGATTCTAATCGCTAAATCTATGCCAATTTATTTTATAGATTCTATTAGAATCTAATTTATCAAAATAGATATATTTGTAATTCTATGAATAAATTAATATATTTTTAAGCTTTAATCAAACGCATTTTAAAGCATGCTTCATATAAATTTTAACACATAAGCCACACTAAACATAGGCTGTTTAAACTAAAATTAGCATTAAAATACACTAGCCACAAAGAGATACATGAAGCTTTTAAAATTCTATTTCATAGTAAAATCCACTTTACCCTAGCATAAATCACACATTACAACATACTGCAATTTTATACATAAGATTTATTTTATAAATATTTCTTAAACCTTTGCTGCTAACTTTTCTATATATAGAAAATATCAATTTTTTGGTATTTGAAGCAGTGGGGATATTTGCTAAGATACTATCTTTTATTTTTTCTTTATTATATAGCAACTTAATAATGTAAAAAATGTCGGTTATAATTTTTATGCAGATTTAAGAGTTTATTCTAAAATCACAGCCCTACCATTTTGTATTACCACTAAATCTTCAATGCGAACGCCAAAAGTTTGTGGGATATAAATCCCGGGCTCAATAGAAAATACCATTCCATCTTCAATAATAGTTTCAGAGCGACGCGAAATAAATGGCATTTCATGTATATCTAGCCCTATACCATGCCCTGTGCTATGTGTAAAATATTTTCCATATCCACCTTTATCAATAACATTTCTTGCAATAGAATCAATTTCCCTTCCACTCATACCCGCACGAAGCTTTTCAATTGTTTGCATTTGTGCTGTTTTTACAATATCATATATTTTTTGCTTTTCTTTAGCACTTAATCCATCTTTATTTTCCGCATTTTCTAATATCATAAAATCTTGCTCTTTTTGAAAAGTTAGCATATCGTTATAAAAAAGTGCGGTGCGCGTGCAATCGGCACAATAATTCCTATATTTTAATCCACAATCAAGCAATAATGTGTCGCCATTCTTTAAAAAAGTTGTAGAACTTGGCAATGCGTGTGGCTTTGCTGCATTTCCCTCTATTCCAACAATTGGCTCAAAGCTTAATGGGTATTGCCCAAAATTACAAAGAATATCTGATATTTTATACCACAAAAACTGCTCACTTTTACCAGCCCCATGCCTTGCTGCATATTGACCAAATGAATGTATTGCCTGTAAGTTTATTTGCTGTGCTTGCCGTAAAATTTCAATCTCTTCGGCTGTTTTTTGTATTCGCATAAGCTGCGTAAAATTTGGCGCAGGTATTAATGTTACTATATCTTTTAGTCCATAATACTCTTCAACACACATACGCATGGGGTCAAAACAAAGCTTTTTGATATTATTTGCCATAATTTGTTGCTTTGCCTCTTTTAAAAGATCACTACACTCAATAATTTCAAGTGCAATATTTTTTCTACACAACTCATGTGCTTCTATGCTATAACGTGCATCTGTTATAAACTTTAGCTCACTACCAAAACGCATAAAAATAGCATTATCTGCACTATATCCGCATAAATAATACATAATGCTCTCATCGCGTGTAATAAAATCTTGTATATCCATATCACCCTTCTTCAATACCATTAGAAACTATTCGTATAAATGCGTAATGCGATTAATAAAAATCAATACAACCATTGATGGTGCAAGAATACGCAAGCTATAATACCAAAAATGAAAAGCAAGGGAACTTTTTAGATAACTTGAAGTCCATGATTGCAATGTAGCTTTAGGGATGAAATATCCAACAAATAGAGAGCAAAAAAAACTACCCCAAGTAAGTATCATATTGGCACTCATCCATTCAATCCAATCAAAAAGCTTTTTATCAAAAAATGTTAGCATATCCTTATAGTTTGTATTCATTGATAAAATGACAAAAATACCAACAATAAATATACCAAATACAACCGCATAAGTTATAGTTGTTCTACTATATTTTGTCTTATCGTAAAGATACTTTATGCAGGGCTCAAGCAATGAAACCGTTGAAGAAATTCCAGCAAACAATAAACCAACCATAAACAAAGCACACAAAATACTACCAAACAATCCAAGTTTTCCAAACATAACAGGCAACACAACAAATATTAAACTAGGTCCTTCTTTAACAGCACTTTTATCAGCATATGCAAAAACAAATGTAAATATCATAAGTCCAGCCACAATGGAAATGATAATGCCGGGTATAACAATCCATATTGCACTTGTTAAAAGATTCTGTTTTTTATTCATGTGTGAAGCATAGGTAAGGATTGAGCCAGCACCAAGAGACAATGAAAAGAATACTTGCCCCATTGCATCAACAATTGTGTTTGAAGTGATTTTTGAAAAATCTGGTTTAAACATAAATTCAACACTCATTTTAAAACTAGACATAGTCATAGCGTAAAAAAGCAAACCAAAAAATATTACAAAAAGCATAGGCATAAGGACATAATTTAGCCTCTCAATACTCTTAACCCCATATATCACACTATATGCAGTCATAGCCAAAATAATAATAAAACATAGAATCTGATAGAAAATCATATTTGTATGTGAGCTAAAATCGTCAAAAATAATTTTACTTTGTTGGAAATCAGAAGGCAAATGAAAACTCACAAACACAATATAGTATAAAACCCAGCCAAGCACAGCACAATAAAATGTTAAAATAAATGGTCCGCCAAAGAGAGTAATTCCCATAAATCTCCATGGAGTTTTTTCGTTTTGTGTAATTTCCTTAAAACTATCTGGGACATTCTTGCGACCATATTGTCCAATAAGCATTTCAGCAATTAGCATGGACGCACCAACAAAAAGAGATATACCGAGAAAAAGTATCACAAAAGCACTTCCACCATTCATGCCAGCAATGGTTGGAAAACGCCAAATATGTCCTAGACCAATAGAGCTTCCAAGTGCTGCTAAAATAAAACCAATTTTTCCAAAATCTTTTTGCATTAATTTCCTTGATGAACAATTTTGTAGTGAGCTTTATTCTAGCAAATTTTTAAGTTTTTTTTACTTTTTTTATATCTTTTTAATAACATTGATATATTAAGGCTGTTTTATTTTGAATGCTGCGTACAAGTTAGTTATTAAAACAATAAATAAGATTTAATTTGCAAATATAAAAATGTCTATTTATATTTACACAAACCAAAAAGGTGTAGTATTATCGGCGAATAGAAGCTTAACTATAAACACAAAAACATAGATACTATAAAAAATTAAAAAACCAACAAACCCAAA
>X347_Brown_Bear__coassemble_1604_pt1 | contig 12496 bp, 8 predicted proteins | sample X347_Brown_Bear__metabat2_high_PE_010 | metagenome-assembled genome bin X347_Brown_Bear | reverse complement strand
ATAGTTTCTAAATCAAAATCTAAAACAAATCAATAAATTCTTTGGAATCTAAAGGTAGATTCCAATATTCCAAAAGTAGAATGCACATACTAAAGGACAAAGATAATACAAATAAAGATAATACAAATAAAGGCAGTGAGCTGAAAGTGAATATATAATGTAAAGACACATATCTGCTAGATGTATAGGAATTTGAAAAGGCAGTAAAGAGTGGGGAGGCTATCTAAGAAGTAAAAATAAATTAGAAGGGCATTAGATGGTGCTATGCAGGATTTAGATTTGCTTTTAACTAAAAAGCAAGACCTAAAAATAGATATAGCTATAAGGCTTAGATGATAGCAAATATACTTATATTGGGCTAAAAAGCGATATTGTAGCTTATAGTAAAAAATATTTTTTAAGCACATATAAACACTATTTTTAACACACACATAAAACACATATTTATAAGGCTTTTTTACTTGAATGATTTATAAAATGCAAATTGAAAATTACAAGTAAAGAAAATTAATCTAGCTGTAATTTAGCTAGATATACAAATCTATGCGTTGATTGTATCTAGCTTATTAACTTCCAAATAATCTAGCCAAAAAGAATTTAAGAGCCAAATATGGAATTTAACTTAGTTGAACTTTTAAGTGCCTTTTTAAATAATTAATCCTAATTCTTTGTATCAAGCAAATAAGAAAAAGTATTTTCTATATTCTGCATGATTTCTTGCTCATAAGGCTCCATTACATTATCTATAAGCATGCAGTCTGAAATATCTTTTGCCAATGTATTAATAAATCTACTTGCCTCTGTTTCATCAAGCACACTTACAATTTCTTTTAGATATTTTATATAGTTTGTCTCATCAAGCTTTATAAGTCGCTTTTCTGCCAATACTTTTCCAAAAAGCTCCTCTGCCTTCTCTCCACGCTTTCTTGCCATTTCATACATTTTTTCTTTTTGCAGCTCAATTTGCTCTTTTGTATTTTGCGGATGATTTAATAGTATTTTATACATATTAAAGAGCGCAAGAAACTCCTGTTCAATTATTTCTTTATCATTAACACATCTATCACCTTTTTGAATTTCATCAATAACATTCTTATTTTCTACTTGCTCTACACGAGGCGTAACATATTCATTATTAACCTCTAAAAATGCTGCTACACTATTTATTAGCTATCTACTTTCACTTTCATATCTTTGCCTCATTTTTTCACAATAATTATGCAATTTTATTTGTAAGTGATCTCTAAGCCACCTTATTTCATCGCTCTCAAGTTTAATATTGTTGCTATTAATTCCATTTTCTCTTCCTTTTTATATTAAGTGATAATCCAACACACTATTAGCATCAAAGAATCTCAAAAATTCTTTTTCAGTTACTCCATCTTGTGGTAATGCCTTTAGATATTTATAAGAATTATCATTCCACAAATAAAAAATTTAAAGACATGCAAAGCGAAGTTAATGAATAATGGTAGGTAAATATCATGCGTTTGTTGTGTTTTAGAATCTAGCTTTTTAGATTCTATGCGGGTTTTAGAAATCTGCATTTTTCAATCAAAATTTATTAAATGATTTTGTTCTCTTTGCTTTCATGTTGTGGATTGCTTTGGCTTGCTATGCAAGCCTCGCAATGACGATAGGCTAGATTTTGCAAGCATTTCAGATTCTAAATCTATTTTAGATTCTAATGTAATCAGATTTATTAATATATATCAACAGCAAAGAAAAGAATTTATTTTAAAATCAAAGTTAAAAATATAATACTTAGTTGCATTTTGAAAAATGTTTATATAATGTCTATATATTTAAATCCGTTTCAAATGGATTTTTATTGGCTTAATAGTGATAATAAAATATAAACTTTATAAAAAATTAGTAATTATTATTATTTTAATTTAATTTTAAGTTTTATTTAGTTATGCTTTCAATCGTAATCATATTACATGATTATGTGTTCTTACAACAAAGGTTCTCCTTTGATAGTTTTGGGTTAAGTTAAGAACATTCTTTCACATTATCTTCCTTTAAAAACTAAGGTTGGGTTATACCTCCTTATGTTTATTTTTTAACTTTTCAAATAGCTTTTATTAGAATATTATAGATTAAAATACGCGATAGCCATATTATTTGTTTATCTATTATAAATTTTACTTTAAATACGCATTTATAGAATCCAAATATCCTTTGAAATTTCTTATATTTTTATTTAATGAAAAAAGGTTATTACAAGTTAAAAATGATAGTTTTATAAAGAGTTTTGATAATTTTCTTTTGATTCTTGAGGGTTAAAAATGATTTTAGTATGGTTTATAATGCAAGATTAATCATTAAATAGTTGGTAGAGTATTATTATATTTTATGTATTTAATTATATGATTTTTAAGGATAATAAAACATAAAAAGCCATTTTCAAAGATATTTTATAGAAAAGTTTTTATATATCAGAATTCATATATAAAAAATATTAAATTTTGTTGTGCTGCTTTGAGTGCTAAACATTTTTGTCAGAATGATATTTGCTATATATTAATTGGAAGCTTCTAGTATGATTTTTATATTCACATCTTGCCCTAAAAGTTCTTTTGGCGTAGTTTTAGCAATATTAAAATCAAACCTGTTAATGCTGCCTGTGAGTTCAACACCAATCACATTATCCCCATAGCTCACATAACAACCGCAATCTGCGTCATTGTCTTTTGTGCTAAAATGTTCGCTTTTAAATGGCAAATTTGTTGGTTGAGACATGAAAGGATTGGGATTTGTGTTTTTTTCTTTTAAGTCTAGACTAGGATTTCTTATTGGTCCTGTAATTTTTACTTTAAAAACCACTTCTTTGCTAATGTTATTTATTGTTAGATTTGCATGTAGGGTATTATTATTAAATGATAGAGACTGCAGAGTTGCTTCTTTAGTGTAAAAAAAATCCTTTGTTAATAGCTCCTCATCTCTTGCAGAATTAAATGTAGTAATACTAGAAATTACAACTCTGCCCTGCAGATTCTTAATGATATTGCTCTCAATATCAAGCGTGCCACTAAAATCTTGAAAATGCCCAATTGTATCTGCCACACTTAAATGTTTCACACCAAAGCTAACACTTGAATGAGTATTATCAATAATGTATTCTTGTGCCTGCAACATAGCACAAAATAATAAAAAACCGCCAAAATATTTATATATCATAATTAACCTCATTCACTATGCTAAAATTGCTAGAGATTCTAACACAATTAGACATAGTAATAGTTAATTTTGCAGACCTTGAAAATCTTTCTTGCTTATTCAATATATTTGCTATGCTATCGCTTTATCCCACTCTCAACCTTTACTTCAAGCATATAGAGCTTACTGCCAGAGGTTACATAAAGCCTTTTGCCCTTTTGGTTTGGAAGGGCGACATCGCGCACACCCTGCTTTTGTAGTGCTAGCTTTTGCGTGCGGCTTAGACTAAAGGTGAGATTCCCCACAAGCTCAGGGAATACAATCTCCCCTAGCTTCTTTCCGCGTGGGGCAAACACCACAATACCCCGCGCACTGCTACTCCACACATTCCCATAGCTATCCACCTTAATCCCATCAGGAATCCCAGAATCTATACGCGCAAACACCCGCCCAGCCCCCAAGCTCCTGTCGGCATTGACCTTATAGACGAGAATCTGCGCGGGCAGACTCTTGTCATTAAAATCATAAGCCCTTGCAGAATCAGCCACATACAGCAGCTTCTCATCGGGGCTAAAGGCTAAGCCATTAGGGGCTTGCAGCCCTTTTGCGTGGAGGCGGGTGATTTGTATCTCGCCATTGCCCCTGCTCTGAGCGCGTTTATCCCCCTGCGCGTGAGATTCTAGCTCGTTTTGATTGATGTCAGCATTGCTTGTGTTTTTACCCTGCTTGCGTGCTTGCGATGATTGATGGGTGTGAGATTCTAAAACATCTTTAGAATCTGCGCTCTTTCTTGCCTCTGAGTGAGATTCTGAGGCTTGCAAATCATACTTAGATTCTGCGGTGTTTGGCGTATGCTTCGCGCTCCTAGATTCTAAAATACTCAAGCGATAGAGATAATCCCCTCCCTGCATATCCTCACCCCCATAGCCCTCAAGCGGGTTTCTTAGCCCAAAACGCGGGTCGCTAAACCACACATCACCCCGTGAATCCACCACCACATCATTAGGACTATTAAGCTTGCCGCCATTATAGCTATCTACAAGCAGTTGCCACGCGCCATGTTCTAGCCGCTCTATACCTCTTTTGCCGTGGCTTGCGGCGATTAATCTCCCCTGCAAGTCAAGTGCGTGTCCGTTTTGAAAATGCGAGGGCTTAAGAATGCTTAGTTGGAAAGTAGGCGCGCAATCCATGCTTTGAGCTTGAGTTTTTAGAGAATTGCGCTTAGAATCCTTAGAGTTTGCCCCCTTAGATTCTGTATTTTCACTCACCTCACGCTTCTTGCCTGCTTTGCAAATAGATTCTATATTGTGAGAATCTAGCTCACCAGCCACATCTAGCCCATGAAAGGTCAAAAGCATATTTTGCTTGACATCGCTTGCCACCACATCGCCATTTGGCAGAGCCTGCACGCCCTCTAGCCACACACCCTTATCATAGAGCAAAATCGCGCGCTGCGTGGTATCAATCAAGCTATAAAAGCCCTTATCATAGGCAATAAAACGCACGCTATCCACCGCCTTTGGCTGGATACTCTCTCTGCTAGATTCCACACACAACGACACATTAAACAGCAAAAGCACACTACACAATCCCCGAAACATCGCCTTCCTTTGTCAATAAAATACAAAATTATGCCATTTTGTTATGGTTTTATAAAAAATAGAAAAATTATACTCACTTTGCAATAAAGTTGAAAACACAATCCATATTAATAAATCAAAATAATATTAGATTCCATGTTTTTAATTTTTAAGTAATTTCAAATATAGTTAGGCTGTATCTTGATAAATTTAATTTGAAGCATGCAGGGAGTATAACTATTTAATTGAAAAATAATCTTTATCTCATCTTGCATATTATTTTATTTTTCTTTAATAAATTTATAAAAAAAGTTTAAGGTTAGACTAAATAATGCTATAATTACAAGAGTTTTTGCGAGGAGTCTCTCATGCGTATTTTAGTTATATGTAGTCAAAAAGATTTGCTTGATAGCATGTCAGCAGAGTTGAGTAAAAAGAATTATCAAGTAGATTCTGCACAAAGTGTTAAAGATGGGGAATATCATATTAGTGTTCGTAGTTATGATATTGTTTTAGGTGGTTGGCAGCTTAAAGATGGTGGGGCGCAAGATATTATTGCAATTGTTAAAGGCAAATATCCAAAAGTTCCAGTAATTGTGTTAGGCGAAGCTGAAGCAAAGCACGAAGTTCAAGCATTTAAGTATGGAGCTGATGATTATATAGCATGTCCGTTTAATAATGAAGTGTTGCTAGCTAGAGTTCAGGCAAGGTTAAAGCTAACAGATTCTAATCTTATAGAAGTTGGCGATCTTGTGATTATTCCAGATGAAGAGAGAATAACATTTAAAGGCAAAGATATTGAGGTAAAAGGCAAACCATTTGAGGTGCTTACACACCTTGCAAGACAAAAGGATCAGATTGTATCAAAAGATCAGCTATTAAATGCTATATGGGACGAGCCAGAGCTTGTAACACCAAATGTTATTGAAGTGGCAATCAACCAAATAAGACAAAAAATGGATAAACCATTAAATATTAATACAATTGAAACGGTTAGACGGCGAGGCTATAGATTTTGTTATCCTAAAAAATAATCTCAATATTAAATCATAATAATAATTTATAGAACCATATATTTCTTTATTTTTATTGCTTAAAAATATGTGTAGATTTATTCTATTATTAGAGTAAGCTTGGTAGAATTTTTAAGTTATACACATAGAATCTTTATATATAAAATAAGTTAAGTATAATGTATTTCATATAATTTAAGGGAACAATATGCAGTTGTCAAAATTTAGTGATTATTCTTTTCGTGCTTTAATTTATCTTGCACAGCATAGCGACTCATTAAATACAATAGAAAATATGGCAAATGAGCTTAAAATATCACAGAACCATTTAAAAAAAATTATTCATAAACTATCAAAAGGGCAATTTATTGAGACTTTTAGGGGTCGAGAGGGTGGCATTAAGCTAGCAAAACAACCAAAAGATATTGGTCTCTCTGATGTGCTGCTTTATACTGAGGTGAATACTGATTTTGTAGAGTGTTTGAAGCATAATATTAAACATACAGAATGCCCATATCAAATTGACTGCAATCTTAAAGCAATTATTCATAGAGCAAAAGATTCTTTTATGCAGGAATTTCAAAAATATAGTTTGCAAGACTTATTGCAAGATGAAAACAATGCTATTTAATTATGGATATTTTGCATAAATTTTTTAATATTTATTTGTTGTTTTAGAAACTAGCGTGGCAAATTCCTAGGCAGATTCCAAAACTATTTCAGAATCTAGCTTTTCAGATTCTAAGGATATTTAGAATCTCTACCACTTTGGGTGGGTGCAGAGCTTTGGGTGCATTTTATAGAATCTATAATCTTATTTGATTATTTTAATTTTATAAAAGCATTCATTTGTAATTTTTGTTGTTTTGTGGTGGCAGATAACTACAAACATATACACTTTTAAATGTAGTATTAATAATATTTTAATCTCCATTATAAAACCTAGCTTTTTATTGCCTTTTATAAAATATAAAGAATTAATAAATTAGAAAATATATTTAAAACATACAATTTTATCTTTGCAATTAGCCTATAAAGATTCTATATCTTGTTTTAATCCTTGCAATGCGGAAAAAAGCAATGTTTTTAACGCATTAAGATTGCAAGTAGTAGCACTTGATATAGGCAGGATAAATAAAGGATAATTTATAGAATTAGAAATATTTTCTGTTTTATTTGAATATTTCAATGGAATCTTATCTATTATAAAATCAAGCAAAGGTTTTGAAATATGTGCCTTTGTTTGCAACTGCATAGAATCATGATTTTTAAATTGCAAAATACCAAATTCCTCATGAGTTACCACATCACTTTTTGTAAATGCAATGGCGTAAGGACGATTTGCTAATGTTGGAGTATATCGCAAAAGCTCATGATATAAAATAATAAATTGGTGTAGCAATGCCTTTTGTGCTTTGTCTTGTATCTCAAAAAGTGATTCTATATTAGAATCTTGTGGCACGCATTTTTCTTCCAAAAAATCCATATCAAACCATGAAACATCAAGCATAAAAAGTAGTAATTTTGTCCTCTCTATATGTTGCAAAAATTGTAATCCAAGCCCCCTACCCTCACTAGCTCCTTGTATTAATCCCGGAATATCTGCCATAACAAATGAATGCAACTCATCAATATCAACAACCCCAAGATTTGGAATAAGAGTGGTAAAAGCATAATTTGCAATCTTTGGTCGTGCATTTGTGATAGTGGAAATTAGACTAGATTTACCAACATTAGGGAATCCAACAAGTGCCACATCGGCAATTAGCTTTAGTTCTAATTGAATCTGCATTTTTTGACCGCTTAAGCCTTTTTGAGCATAGGTTGGACGCTGGTTGCTTGCACTTTTGAAGCGAGTATTGCCAAGACCGCCTTTACCGCCTGTAAGAAGCTTTACCTTTTGTCCATCTGTAAGCAAATCAAGCAATATTTCATTAGTTTCTTGATTAATAACTTGCGTGCCAGGAGGAACTTTAATAACAATATCTTTTCCTTTTTTACCATTGCAGTTTTTGCCACCACCAGGTAAGCCATTGCCTGCTACATACTTTTTATGCCCTCTAAATTTAGCAAGCGTGGTAGTATTCTTATCTACCAAAAAATACACATCTCCTCCGCGCCCCCCATCTCCGCCATCAGGACCGCCTTGAATTACAAATTTTTCTCGCCTAAAACTTACTGCGCCTGCTCCACCATTCCCAGATGCAATAAAAATTGATACACTATCAACAAACATATTTTTCCTTTTTATATTTGCTACAAAAATTATGATATTTTATTAATTTATTATTATAGCTATTTTATGTGTGGTCTCTATAATGTTATAAAGATATGGGAAAATATACTAGATTTATATAGCAAGAAATTAGATAAGTCAGATTTTAACTTATCTATATAGATTGTAATGTGTTTTTTGGCTCAAAAATTACTTTGATACAACTTTAGTATTTATCTCATTGTTAATAATATCAAATATAACTTCACTTTGATCCTTTAGCTCTTCGCTTAAAATCAAATCCGCAAGTCTATCCTCTATTAATCTTTGAACCGCACGTTTAAGTGGTCTTGCCCCAAAAATAGGATCAAAGCCTTCATTTGCTAAATAATCCCTCATAGATTCTGTTAAAACAAGTTTAATATTCCTATCTTTTAGCTTTTCAGCCACACCTTTAACCAAAATATCAATAATATCGCGTATATTATCCTTACTTAAGGCATTAAAAATAATCTTATCATCAAGCCTATTTAAAAATTCCGGTCTAAAAAATTTCTTTAACTCTTGATCTATATTTTCTTGCTGCATTGCCATTTGTGCTTGTATAAGATTTGATAGAATCTCCTCTTCATTAGTAAGTTTTTTTAATAACTCTTGATTTTGCTCTGTATTAGCATTTTCTATATTTAAATCTTTTATTTCTTTACGCAATGTCTCTATTTCATCTCTTTTCATTGCCACTTCTTTAGAATCTTGGCAAATAAATTCACTGCCAATATTGCTTGTTAAAATAATAATTGTGTTTTTAAAATCCACTACAACACCTTTATTGTCAGTCAATCTGCCATCATCTAACATTTGCAAAAGGACATTAAATACCTTTGGGTGAGCCTTTTCTACCTCATCAAAAAGCACAACACTATAAGGCTTTCGCCTAATAGCCTCTGTCAATATACCACCCTCCTCATAGCCAACATACCCCGGTGCTGCTCCTGTTAGCTTTGTTGCATCTATTTCTTGCATATACTCACTCATATCAAGTCGGACAAGCTCCTTCTCGCTATCAAATAAAAATTTAGCAAGAGCCTTTGCACTTTGGGTTTTACCCACACCGCTTGAGCCTAAAAAGAGAAAGCTAGCAATAGGACGACCTGCATCATTTAGCCCCGCTTTATTTCGTTTAATTGCGCGTGCGATACTCTCAATAGCAGCCTCTTGCCCAATAACACTTGTTTTTAGATTTTCTTCAATATGCAAGATTCTGTGCTTTTCAGATTCTAACATTTTGCCTACTGGAATATGAGTCCATTTTGACACGATTTCAGCTATACTCTCCTTTGTTACAGCATGTTTTAAAAGTGAGCCTTTTTGCTGAAGTCCCTGCCATTTTAATTCAAGCTCTTGTAATTTCTCCTGCACTTTTGGAATCTTGCCATGCTCAATCTCCCCTGCCCTACCATAATCACTATTTCTCCTAGCCACTTCACTTTCCCTGCGTAAAGTTTCTATATCATTTTTATATTTAGAAATATCACTAAATATTTTTTTCTCATCTTCAAAGGCACTTTGCAAGGCTGCAAGATGCTCTTTATTATCCATAAGCTCTTTTTCTATCTCTTGCAAACGAATATTGTTTTGCTCGTTTTTATCAAGATTTAACGCAACTTTTTCAACCTCTAATGCCTCTATTTCGCGTCTAACTTTAGCAATAGCCTTTGGTTCAGATTCTATTTGCATTTTGAGTTCAGCTGCTGCCTCATCAATTAAGTCAATGGCTTTATCTGGCAAATATCGATTTGTTATATAGCGACTTGATAGCTTAACGCTCTCAACCAATGCACCATCTGTAATGCTTACATTATGATGTGTCTCAAGACTCTCTTTAATGCCACGCATAATTTGCAAGGCTTCATTTTGACTTGGCTCATTAATGCTAACAGGCTGGAATCTCCTTGCAAGTGCCGCATCTTTTTCAAAATATTTTCTATATTCTTTAAGCGTTGTGGCTCCAATTGTGCGAATTTCTCCTCTTGCTAATGCTGGCTTTAAAATATTTGCAGCATCCATGCCACCCTCACTAGCTCCCGCACCAACAATTGTGTGAATCTCATCTATAAATAAAATAATTTCATCATTATTTTTTACTTCATCTACAACAGCCTTTAGCCTTTCCTCAAAATCCCCCCGATATTTTGCCCCTGCCATAAGTGCCGTCATATCTAGTGCTATAACCTGTTTATTTTGCAATGATAGCGGCACTTCTTTTTTTGCAATCTTAATGGCTAGCCCTTCTACAACGGCAGTTTTACCGACTCCTGGCTCACCAAGCAAAATAGGATTATTTTTTGTTTTTCTAATAAGAATTTGCATCATGCGTTCAATTTCCTCATTCCTGCCAATTACAGGACTTAGCTCATTTTGCATAGCAAGCTTACTAAGGTTAATGCCATATTTGCCAAGTGTCTCAAGAATATCATCGCTACTTTGAGAATCTACTTTAACTCCCTTACGCATATTTTTAAGCGTATTTACAAGCTCAAGCCTATCAATATTTTTTAATAAATCCTTAAAACAAAAATCAAGATTTGCCCGCACAAAACTATCAATACCAATGAAGCTATCACCCTCAGTTGTAGCAAGCGTTAGAGACTTTTGCAATGCCTCAAATAGAGTATCGCTAAGCGACATATTTTGAATGTTAGCATTGCTTACTTTTGGTAATTTATCAATCTCTAGCGTTAGATTCTGTATTAAAGAATTAATATTTTCATTATTTTTCTGCAATGCTTGATAAAGCAATATACTAGAATCTGCAAGCATTGCTAGCAGCGTATGGATAGGTTGAATTTGATTATTTTGATGCTGAATTGCAAATTGTGTCGCATTATCCAATACTTTACGCATTTGATTTGTTAATTTGTCAAAAATATTCATAAGAACTCCTCTTTTAAAGATATGATGAAATCATAACATATTTTTAGCAATATTAGTCAATAAGTGCTAAAAATTTTCTAATTTTATATCATTTATATAATATATATTTAGTCAATATCTATCAACTTATATTATACTAAAAGGCTAAATTACACATAAACATATATCTATTTTTTAGATAACAGGCATACATAATAGCAATGCTTAAATACAAAAACCAAAAGAGTGTAAAAAACTCAACAAAATTTCAGCTTAAATATTATATGATTATTGTTTATTTTTGCAACTTAAGGGAATGGTATGACTTTAGAGGAGTATAAACAGCAAATAGAACAAAATCCAGATTATGCACCAGGGTGGGAAGCTATTGAAAATGCTTTTAAAAAGATTTATGGAGAACAGAATCCGCGACACTATGCTACCAATCTTACTTCACGTGCAAACCTTGGAGGAGACCAATATTTAGATGGATACAGCATTTATCAATCTTTATATGGATACCAGCATATTGTTACCTATGGAATGAGTGAGCTATATGCAAATGAAGAATCTTTTGGTGGTGAATGGAGTGGTTGGGGATATGAGATGACTTTTAAACTCATGGCAAATAAGCCAGAAGAATGCCTTTGGTCGCTAAATATGCTTGCAAATCTTGCATTTTTTACCAATACTAAAGAGAGTTATTTAGAGCCTTTACAATTTATCGCAGGCGATGGCAAATCGCTTAGTCGTGATGATAAATCATTAATTACTGCAATGATTGTTGCAAATGATACAGAAATACAAAGCGTTGAAACAATACATGGCAAGCTTCTTTTCTTGCAGCTTGTAGGCATAACACAAAAAGAGCTTGAGTGGATTATGCAATATGAAAATGTAGAGGATAATAAAAAAAGGATACAAGAACTTATATATAAAATGCAAGATGACAATCCATATCTGATAACAGACATGCAACGACAAATAAGCTATGTGTAGAGACTAATATCTTTTTAAAGTTTTACAGCTCACACAAAAATAAATCTGAAGCTTTTATGCTTATAGATAAAAGCTTTTCTTAATCTTTAAAACTCATGAATTTTAATTTAAAGTTGCATTATGATATTTAATTAACATTATTAAATATTTTGATATTTTGCCACAATGCTTTATATATGGCATTTGAGAATAATATTACTGATTGAAATAAAAATATATTAAACTATATCAATAATTTTAGGCTTTAATGCCCTTATAAAAATATTACAATATCCTACAAACTCAATCTTTTTATGCAATCTTTTTATACTAAATATTTGAAAAACACAAAAATTCTCTTTTAAATTTTATGTTAGATTCTAAAATAACTTTAGAATCTGTAAGAGAATTTGCCACTATAGATTCTAAAATAGTTTTAGAATCCAAACTTCGTCATTGCAAGACTTGCATAGCAAGGCGAAGCAATCCACTTTTTGAAATTAAAAAAAACAAAAACCATTTAATAAATTTTAATTGAAAAGGGTGGGATTCTGAAACTTCCTTAGAATCTGAAAGACTAGATTCTAAAATGAATTTAGAATCTGAATTGCCATCATGAGCTAGACTTCTGTAAG
>X347_Brown_Bear__coassemble_1597_pt1 | contig 12656 bp, 7 predicted proteins | sample X347_Brown_Bear__metabat2_high_PE_010 | metagenome-assembled genome bin X347_Brown_Bear | reverse complement strand
AATCTGAAAATAAATTAGAATCAAAGCTTACCTCACGAATTTGCACATAATTATCCATATCTTTATAAAAAGTAATAAGCTTATTGTGTCTTTTATCATATGGGAAAATTTGCCCTATACGCGCATCAAGCACCCATTGATTCTGATAAGTCAAGGGAATAAAATCCTTAGTTGGAATCTTATAGTAATCAAAACTTAGAATCTTTCTTCTCATGCTATCGCTAACAAGCCCCACATTTCGCGTATCAATCCAGCCATACACAAATGGACCTTGTATATGTGCATACCTACCATCAACACTAAAATGCGAAATCATAACCGGTGTGCCCTCAAAAATAAAGCTATTTTGCCACCTATCAAAAGGGAAATCATCTTTATTTTTATAACGCGGTTTATGTGTTGGAACGGCTCGCACGGAAGTAGCATGAACTATAATGCCTATTTGTGGATTACGCAAAAAATCCTGTAAATTCATATTTGCAAGAATTGTCTCAAATTCATCAATAGTGTTTGGCATAAGATTCTCGCCAACACCAAGCAGAGAATTTATTTTCTGTTCTAGTGAAGCCATTTTTGCTTTATATTCTCGCTCAACTTTTGCATAATTTCTAATATTTTTACGCGGAGGATTTTTTCTTAAAGTCTCAAGCTCTTTATTGTAATTAATGGCATTTTGAAGTGATGGAACAATATAAAATATAGAATCTTTATTGCTATTAATCTTGCTGCTATCCCAGACAGCATAAAATTTTGCTAGATACTCTTCTTTACTTGACACATCATCGATATTGCTTGCTACAAAAGGAGTAGATTCTGTAATATTATATTTACTTGCATTTTTTGCATCTGATAGAATATTAACATTAATGCTCTCTTGTGAGTGCAAGAATGCAATGCAAATAAAAGCCAATTTTATGATACAAATAATATTTTTCATAGTAATACTTCCAAATGTTGCAAACCTACAACAACTTTTTGTATCGATGTATTATCATAGCAAACAATAAGTGGTCGTTTTATTATGCTTGGATTTTGTGTGATAACTAGCGGAGTTATATCTTTTATGCCTTGCTCTTTTAGTTTTTTATAAGTAGTGCCTTTTGTATTTATAAGCAACTCAATTCCGACTTTATCAATAATTGGCATTAATATATCTAGACTTAAAGCCTCTTTTTTAAAGTCATGAAACCTGTAAGCTTTATCATGCTCTTCTAAAAATAAAAATGCCTTTTTCATGCTATTGCAATTCTTAATACCATATATGACTAATGCCATTGTATCCCCTAAAATATCAATATTCTATAAAGCAAGCAAAAAGCTTACCATTCTGCATATAAACAGAATAATTATTGCATAAGATTCTATAAAAATATATTAGTTTATCATTTAGATTCTAAAACACTACATTAGACATACATTTATAAGATATTTCTACATTTTTATAGCTTCTTGATTTAATCTAAAAAAGCTTATGCAAGTTAAAAAGTTGAGTTGATGTAGCGTTAAGTATTGCCATTAATGGCATTTGGAGTTTAGAAATGGCATTAAAGTATAGAAAACTAAAAACACTACGAAATATTTTTCATTTATATTTTATTGTCTCCTGCCAAAAGTTATTGAATATACTTCATTACGCACCTCAAATAATGGGTCTTTTGGCTCTACCACACCTTTAGGCAATACATTTGGCATAAATACATCACCATTGCATGTATCCCCATTATATTTCTGCACTGATAATATACCAACCTCAAGCTCTTTATGTTTGCCACTCCAAAGTGCTGTTGTGTCATTAATATTATCATTAGGATTTGCAAAAACTAACACCATTTTATAAAGAATTGGAGCTTTACTGCTTTTTTCCTTAAAATCAGATTCTAAAAAATCATTTCCCATTATAGCAAGCTCATCTTTTGTAAGATAATATATGCCATTTAATGGGACAAACTTAAAACGTGCAGGAACTAATTGATTTTTTTGCTTATCTTGAAAGAAAAAAGTATGAATGCTATGATACATTGTATTTGCAACGCTGCCTGTTATGCCAATATTTTTCATATATGCTTCAAAATTGCGGTATGAGACAACCTCGCTTGTTCTCTTTGCAATATAGCTAGAATCTAGCTTGCCATTTTTAGGTATTCTCATAGCAAAAAATTCACCAAATTCTTGCGGATTTTTGGCAAAGTTTATTTCAGTATTTAGCATAACTATTTCCCAACTTTCCTTTTTGCCATTAAGTTTTATAGCCATACCTCTTGGCTTTGACTTATCGCTTGCAAGCTTATTTCCTCCACCAAGGGAATATCTCACTTCCGCTTTTAAACTTTTTTCATTAAGTAGTGGTATATCTATAATTTTTGTAATATTTTTTGCAGGGGTAAAAGTTCCAATGGCACAAAAACCCTTTGTGTGATTAATCTTTTTATGTGGATCATTAGAATCTCCATTTAACGCATAAAACACATCAGCAATACCCAAAGAATCATATTCCTTAAATTCATTATTTTGAGCGTTAAGATACATAGTTGCAGACATTATACTAGTAGCTATAAAATATGTAAGTTTTTTTGCTTGTAACATAATAATCCTTGTATAGAAAATTGAGCTTATATTCTAAGATTTATATCTAAATGGGTTTTAAACTATATTATATGGTTAAAACTATTAATTACAACTTTATTACTCATAACTTTGTGATATTGCTATGAAAATTTCTAAAAGATTATTTAGATAATCCTTACTCATAGGATTAATTAAAACAACTTTAGCATTCATGGAATTTGCAAGAGTTGTTATATCTTGATTTGCATGCTCTGAAAAAACTTTTTTAATCTTTGCTTGCTTGCCAAAGCTTGATAATGATAGAATCTCTTTCATGCCATAAGTTTTGCCATGCTGTTCTAAAGCATGCTCAATTAAGCCATATTCCGCACTTGCAATATCAAGCAAAGGATGATATGTAATAAAATCCCTATTTGACATACTTTGTATATTGGCTTTTATTTTTTGTTCTGCAATATCTAAAGATTGCAAAAGAGACTTTGCATTATTTTGGTAGAATGTAGCGTTTTTAGGGTCTTTTTCTGATAGGGTTTTAGTTATTATATTTGTGATTTTTTTTGCATTTTCTATGCTAAGCCACAGATGCATTTGTCCTGTTTTTTTTAGCTCCCTATCTAATAAAAGAATTGTTAATTTTCCTTGTTGTTTATTTGTCTTAAGAATCTTTGGAAGCCAAATAGATTCAAAAGGCATGCCAATGCCTATAAAAATATCACTATTAGCAAGTGTCTGCATATCTTGAAATGATGGCTCATAGGCTTCTGGATTTTTGTTTTGTGGCACTATGGTTGCAATATTTGCATGTGATTTGGCTATTTCTTGCACAAAAAAATAAAGTGGGGGAATACTAACGCTTATATTTAATACATCATTAGCCTTTGCAAGCTGACATGTAACGCATATAAACATAATAAAGCATTGTAAAATTTTTTGCATAAAAGACTCTCTTTATAAATTAAAAAGGCTTAAATCTATTTTGCAATTTAAGATTAAACCACAACAAACTATTCTAAAATATCAAAATAGGATTGCAAAAGATAAAAGACATTTGGCTTTAGCATGTAATTATAAAACCATAATTATGTGGATTATATTGCATTTTCTATTTTTAAAACCAATAAATAATATCCTAAATAACATCTTGCATGAAATTATTATTTTAGATAACACTTTAGTTTAAGATATCATGAAAATAAAATTGCAAGACTTAAAATAGAATCTTAAAGTAAGATTAGATTCTATGAAATATTAAAGCTACTACACTAAAGCTTTTTTTGTATATTATTTATGGCTTCTTTTGCTTTTTCTAAAGACTGGTTTAAAGTGCTTTTAGCACTTTCTTTGACTTCTTTTTGCATATCGGCAAATGTCTCTTGTGCCTTTTGTATAAATTCTTGTGTTGCTTTTGTGATTTCCTCTTTACTTACTTCAGCATCTTTTGTGATTTGACTTTGTAAATTATCAAAAGCTTCTTTTGCTTGAGATTTTGCCTTTTCTGAAAATTCACTTGCTGAACCTTTCAGTGTTTGTATTGCTATTTTTAAAGATTGCTTAGTTTCCTCTAGTTTAGCTTTACCATATTGCATGCCCTCTTCTTTTGCATTATTCTCAAGCTCCTCAATAGCTTTTATTGCGTTATTCAAACTCTCTTGCAATTTATCACTCATATTGTCTCCTTTATAAAAAATAACAGCAATTATGTCTTAAAAAAGAAAATAAATAATTAAAACACCTAAGACCTTGCATAAAAATAATACAAATCCTTAAATATTTTATAGAATCTCCAATAAAGATTCCATAATATTTGTGCTTGCAAATTCAGTTTTTACAAGCCCATCGCGTTTAATAAGTTCAACTATATTATCATTAAGTTTTTTACCTACAATCAAGGCATATTCAAAGCCAATAAGCTCAAAATCAGCTATTTTGCTACCAAAACGTTCATTTCTATCATCAAGTATCACTTCAATGCCTTTTTGTTGAAGCTGATTATAAAGCCTTGTTGCAAATTCTACTTCTTCCTCATTTTTCATATTTGATATGATAATATCAAGCTTAAATGGCGATACAGCCCCCCATATACAACCTTTCTCATCTGCTTTTTGCTCTAAAATAGCCGATAGAAGTCTGCTTACACCAAGTCCATAACACCCCATAATAAAAGGCTTGCTTACGCCATTAGAATCAAGAAAATTAGCTTCCATAGGTTTTGAATATTTGCTTTCTAGTTTAAAAATATGTCCAACTTCAATGCCCTTGCTATAACGCAAAGTAGAACCACATTTAGCACATAAATCGCCCTCTTGCACGGCAACTAAATCTCGATAGTATAAGTCCTGAAATTCATCTAATTGCACGCCAACATAATGATAGCCATATTCATTTGCTCCACATATTAAATCCTCTCCCCCCTCTAATTCACTATCAAAAATAATAAAACGAGAATTTGTCAAAGTGCGTAAATGTATAGGTCCAATAGAGCCTTGTGGAAGCTTGTAAGATTCTAAAAATGCAGTATCAGCATCTACCATATCAATCACAGCAGAATCTATTGACTTCAATGCGTTTAATGCCTTTGTATCTTCTAGCATATCCTTGCCACGCATAAAAAATATTGCAATATCCTCACAATCTTTAAAAATCACTTTTTTTACAACAGCCTTTATAAGATAGAAAGGATTAACCTTGAAAAATGCACTTAAATCATCAATGGTTTTTACATTTGGAGTTTCAAACTTATGATATTTGCTTGTAGCTTGTGGAGCAATATCATCGCATGTTTTTGCTTTTCTCTTTGCTGCTTCAATATTAGAGGCATAATCACATGAACCGCATGTTACAATAGTATCCTCACCGCATTCAGCAAGCACCATAAATTCGCGACTACCACTACCACCAATAGCACCAGAATCAGCCTCAACAATGCGAAAATCAAGCCCCAAATACTCAAAGATTCTCACATAAGTATCACGCATATTTGCAAATTCCATATCCAAAGATTCCATAGAATCATGAAAGCTATATGAATCTTTCATAATAAACTCTCTTGCACGCAAAAGTCCAAATCTAGGGCGCAATTCATCACGAAACTTAAGATGTATTTGATATAGATTTAATGGCAATTGTTTATAGCTTTTTACATATGCCTTTGCAAGTTCAGTAACGCATTCCTCATGAGTTGGACCAAGCACAAAGCTAGCACCTTTTTTATCAATAAATAGTGCTAATTCACCATATTGCTCATAACGTCCACTTTTTTCCCATAGATTTGCTGGTGTAAGAAAACCCATAGTAATTTCATTAGCACCAGCCCTATTCATCTCTTTTTGCACTATGGCTTTAATCTTATCAACTACAATTTTTCCCAATGGCAGAAAATTATAAATACCACTACCTATTTGGTGTATAAAACCAGCCCTTAGCAAATAAATATGACTTTTTAATACAGCATCTTTTGGTGCTTCTTTCAATGTTGGGGCAAAAAAATTTGAAAAACGCATATAACTCCTTTCATTCACTTTTTAGATTCTAATGCAAAATTACCATTAAATATTAGGCAATTTAAGGATTTTTGATTATAACCAAACTTATCAAAGAATATTAAAGTCTTTATTTTTAGTTTTTGAAAAAGGCGAAAAATATGTTTAGAATCTATTTTACTTTTATTTAAAATTAAATGAGTTTTATTCTAGTTGAACTAAAAAAAATCTTTGGCTACATAATTATTTGCAATATAGTTAAGCACAAAATTTATAAATTCTTTATTTTGCAGTATAATTGCGGTTTTACTTTTATTAATCTAATGTTATGGTTATATTATGTTTCAAATTCAAAGTTCTATTTATGAGTTTTTTACTCAAACAGATTCTAATTGTTTGCAGTTTGAAATAAGAGATTTAGCAAATTGCGACATTATAAAAGCACAAATACAATCAAATTTATCTAAGATTCAAGATAAAGATAATAATTACGCAAAATTACTTGATTTTTGGCAGCAGAACTCTAAAGATTCTAATCTATTTTTAAATATAGATACACTTTTAAAACATTGCACTTTAGTGCCATTTTATAATCAAAATGCAAAAAATACAAAACTCCCTCAAATACTTATTTGTTCAAGTGAAGAGAGTTTTCTTGCAAATCAGGCATTATGTGCTATAACGGCAATAAAACAAGCACAAAGCAAGACTATAAAAGAAAATGAATTGCCCATTTTATTGCCCGATATTCGCCTTAGCCCATTTGATAGCACTCAGAGTTTTTATGAAGAATTTCATGAGCTTTTTGCAAAATTATCACTATGGTATGAAAATGATTGCAAGCAGATTCTAATAAGCCCTCCACATACGCTTATGGCATTTATGCCAAATAAAGATTTGCTACATAGCTTTGACATAAATAAAGGCGATAATATTGTGGTTAAGGATTTTATATCTACACTTTTGCATTATGGCTATGAGCATGTAGAGATTGTTGAGATGCAAGGGGAGTTTTCGCATCGTGGCGACATTATTGATATTTTTATACCAAGTCATGAATTTCCTGTGCGTCTTAGCCTTTTTGACACAGAAATTGAGGATATTAATTATTTTAATCATGAGACACAACTTAGTCAAAATAAAGCTTTACAGAATCTAAAAATCTATCCTGCAATGTTTAGTTTAAGTGCAGAGCAACACGAAAAATTAGAATCATGTATTAAAAATTTGAATGATAGTATAGAGAAAAATGTCAATGCGCTTGGATTTTGGTTTCTAAAAGAAATTGGAGGGATTAATTTTTTATCCACTTATAGCCATATTTTTACACCAAAAGCATTGGGTGAATACCTTATGAATCTTGAATTTGTTATGCCAGAAGTTATACCTCAAAGCAATTATACATTTTGTATATTGCCAGATTCTAATAATTTTAAGGATATTGAACCATTAAAGCCGGCTCAAATAAATAGCACTTTGGCATTAAATAAGCAAAAGAAAATAACGATTCTAAGCCCTACAAATGCAATGCTAAAAAGTCATAATTTAGATTCTAATCAAAAATTAGATTCTAGTAATTGTCATTCTGAATACAGCAAAGAATTTGTCTTAGAATCTAAAAATAGCAATTTAAAAACTTTATCAATAAAAACTACAAATATAATTACCCCATTTTATTTAAATATCACTTCCAATGATGCCTTATTTTTAAGTTTAGAAAAACCACAAGTCATGCGTAAAAGGCGAGTGAAATTAGAGCTAGATACACTAAGGGTTGGCGAATTTGTAGTGCATGGTGAATATGGCATTGGAATCTTTGAGGCTATAAAACAAGTAAGCATTATGGGAGGACTTAAGGATTTCATAAGCATTAAATATGCTAATGATGATAGATTGCTTTTGCCCGTTGAGAATCTAAATATGATTGAAAAATATAGTGCCTATGATTCTGTTATAAGGCTTGATAAACTTGGAAAATCAAGCTTTTTGCGTTTAAAAGATTCTATTAAAGAAAAATTATTTGCCATTTCTAATGAGATTATTCGCTTGCAAGCACAAAGGACATTAAACAAGGGTGTAATACTATCACTTGACACACCAGAACAAATTACTGCCATGAGTGCCTTTGAGGAAAAAAGAGGTTTTGCACTAACACAAGATCAAAATCTTGCCATAAATGAGAGTCTAAAAGACTTAAAAAGTGGCGTAATTATGGATAGACTATTAAATGGTGATGTTGGCTTTGGCAAAACAGAAGTTGCTATGACTTTGTGTTTTGTTAGTGCGTTAAATGGCTATAATAGCATTGTGCTTGTGCCTACAACACTGCTTTGCAACCAGCATTTTGAAAGTTTTAAAGATAGATTGCATAATACAAAACTTCCTTGTGGCAAAACATTGCATATTTCAAAAATAGATAGATTCACAACATTAACACAGAAAAAAGCAATACAAGAGAATCTAAAAGATAATATACAAATTATTATTGGAACTCATTCGCTTTTTAATCTTGAGATTTGTAATCTCGGACTTATGGTAATTGATGAGGAGCATAAATTTGGCGTTAAGCAAAAAGAGCTTTTGAAGCAAAAAAGCCTTACAACCCATATACTTTCAATGTCGGCAACTCCCATTCCACGCACGCTTAATATGGCATATTCAAAGCTAAAGGCAATTAGCGAGTTAAAAACACCACCATTTTTTAAACAAGAAGGTAAAACCTTTGTTAAAATTAAACAAGATTCACTTATAAAAGAAGTGATTTTACGCGAGCTTAGACGCGGAGGGCAAATATTTTATATCTTTAATAATATTGCAAAAATTAGCACAATAAAAAGTTATTTACTTGATCTTCTCCCGCAGCTTAGAATCTTAATTTTGCATTCTCAAATAAATCCTAAAGATACAGAAAAAGGCATGTTGGCATTTTTACAGAAAGAATATGATTTATTGCTTTGCACCTCTATTGTAGAATCTGGGATACATTTGCCTAATGCAAATACGATTATTATTGATGAGGCTCATAATTTTGGTATAGCTGACCTACATCAATTGCGAGGGCGAGTAGGTAGAGGCAGACATATTGGCTTTTGCTATCTTTTGACAAAGGATAATATTACAGAAGAGGCATCAAAAAGACTGATTTCTTTGGAGAAAAATTCATATCTTGGCAGTGGTGCGGCATTGGCATATCATGATTTAGAAATTCGTGGTGGCGGGAATTTGCTAGGAGAAGCACAAAGCGGACATATTAAGCAAGTAGGTTTTGGAATGTATGTTCGTATGTTAGAAGACACACTGCAAAGCCTATTGCAAAATGAACAGCAAGAGCAAAAAGTAGATATTAAGCTATCAGTATCAGCATTTTTGAATGAGAGTTTAGTAACAAGCGAGAGAATGCGGCTTGATTTATATCGCCGCTTATCGCAGGTTAAAAGCGAGCTTGAAGTCCGTCAAATTGAGGGTGAGATAGAGCAGAGATTTGGCAAGCTTGATATATATAGTTTGCAATTTTTAGAAATTATTATAATTAAGACACTTGCATTAAAGCTAGGAATTAAAGCAATTAGCAATGCAGGTTATAATATTAGCCTTATTTGGTATGATAATACTCGCATTACATTGCAGTCCCCAACAAAAGATGATGATGATATTTTGCAGACAATCACAAATAAGCTAAAAGAGATTCTGAAAGCAAAAAATAATTAAAATTAAAAATATATTTTGCAAATAAAACTATATTGCATTAGTTGGCTTCTATTTAGGTATTTTATATTTTTTTAAAGATTAAAAATAATATTGAAATATCTTTGCAGCTTAGTTTAATAGAATCTATTTTGGCATTAAACACACATTATACTTCAAATCATATTGGCTTCATTAAAATATATATTATCGCAATAAATATTACTTAATGTAACATTATTTTTTATTTCTTGTTTCATTAATGATTATTTTATGCAATATCATAAAGATTAATATATAATTATAATATCAATTATTATTTTATTATTAAGGTATTATAATGCGACAAAATCTTAAATATAAATTTTCAAGGCAAATTGCTTTTGTAATAATGCCACTTAGTTTTTCCCTAAGCGCAACATTATATGCAGAGCAAAATGATGATAAAATAGCAGCACTCTATGATTCTGTGCAACAAGAAAAAGATTTGCAAACAAAGCGGCTAGACGCAATAGTAACTTCTAGCACAGGTTTTGATTTGCCACTTAGAGATGAGACAAAAAATATTTTGCTTATTGATAAAGAAACTTTGCAAAATAAGGGCTTTATGAATCTTGAACAAAGCTTGCAATATAGCCCATTTATCACATTTAGCAACAATGGTTTTGGTAACAATATAGACTTAAGAGGTCAAGGAGCAGATGCAAATCGTGCAGTAAAAATTCTTGTCAATCGTGTTCCAATATCGCTTTTAGATACATCTCATGGTGTGCCGCCATATAATAATATTGATATTGAGGATATAGAACGTATTGAAGTTATTCCTGGTGGTGGAGCTGTAGTGTATGGTAACGGAACTAGAGGAGGTGTTGTAAATATTGTTACAAAAATGCCAAGTAAAGATTTTAATCGCATAGTGCTAAAGGCAACTAGCGGTGAGACTTTGGGGTTGCAAGGTGGTAGTGCTAGCGTAGCTGTAGGCAGAAAGCTTAGTGATACATTATTTATACGAGGCGATGTGAATGCAGGATATGTAGCTGGAGTGCGTAATGGTGAGGGAATTGCCACAGATAAAAGTGAGATTAAGCCATTTAGCAATGATAATTCAACAAATATTTATGCTGCTTTGCAAACAATTTATAATCCAAGTGAAAATCAGAAATTTGACTTTAATATCAATTATTCACATATATGGCGTAATTATCCACTAAGTTATCTATCATATACCTCTAGCGTAAGAAATGGCAACACTACAACTACTATTATAAAATCAGATGAAACATTACAAAGCGAACGAAACACACCAGATGAATATACCATAAAAACACAAAATGATTCTTTACAAACTTCACTAAACTACACTACAAAATGGAGTGAGAATCTTGACTTTGATGCGTTGGCATTTTATCAATTTTCGCTTGTTAGATATACGCAGTATGAATACTGCCTTAGCACAAAAGCAACATTAGCCTATAATTGCCCAGCAGGCATTATGAATATGAGTGATCCTAGTGGATTTCAAAATCATGGGGCAGGTTTAAACTTAAAAGCAAAACACACAACGCAGAAAAACACATTAATAATTGGTCTTGATAATATATTAGAATCTTCAAAACGTACAAATTACATTGACCACTATTTTCCCATGAGGCAGGGCAATATGACAAGTGGAACAAGCCCTCAAATCACTCACTATACAAGCGATACTACAAATACTGCTATGAAACTTTCAAATAGCCTTTATGCCTTTGATAATTTTGCTTTTAATAATGCACTAAGCCTTAGTGGTGGTGTGCGTTTGGAATATTCAAATTATTGGATAACTAATACTCAAGATTATTGGCAAAGAACTAGGAGTAATAGTAACAGCACCACCACTTTTTCAGAATCTAGCGAGCATTTAGACTTCAACTATCATACGCAACGTTTAGGTTATGCAGCAGAAATTACGCCAAATTATAAATATAGCGATACGGGCAATACCTATGCAAAACTAGAATTAGGTTTTATAAGTCCTAGTGCATTTCAAATGATTAATGCAGACCCAAACTCAAGTATAAATAGTGGTAACACTACTACACTAAATCAAAATGAAGCAAATGGCATTAAACCAGAGCAATATATTACAGCTGAAATTGGATTTAAAGATGAGTTTGATTGGAGCTATATTTCTGCTACGCTTTTCTATACTCACACTTTTAATGAAATATTTGTTAATTCTATTTCACATGGGACTTCCTACACATATAGCAATTTAGGGCAAACACAAAGATTGGGATTAGAATTTATCGCACAGCAAAGCTTTTTTGATACTTCGTGGTTAAGATTAAGCGAGAGTGTTAGCCTGCTTTATACAAATGTATTGCAAACTAATGTTGCAAACGCACATTTGATGGGAAATATGGTGCCTTATGTCCCTTGGCTAAAAGCAACTATTAATATGGAATCTGATTTATTAAGAACAAGCCTATTTAGTTTAACTCTATTTTTTAATAATACCTATATTTCTCAATCAATAGATTCTGTAAATGGCACAAGCAGTGCAATAGGTAGCAGTCATATTATGAATAAGGGTGGTTATTTTCTTAGCGATTTAGGTGTTATGCTTGGCTTAAAAGAGATAAAAATTAATATGGGTATTCGCAATCTCTTTGATTCTTGGTATGCAACATATCAAAAATATCCAAACTATATGCCAGGTCTTGGTAGAAGCTATTATGTAGAACTTCGCTATAATTTTTAAATGCAGTGTTTTAAATAGCTATTGTTTTCATAGCGTTTTGGTATTTAGCTGCAGCTATCATTTAGTTATAGCTAGCAATAAAGCCACAAGCACAATCTTATAAGACTATTGCGAAAGTTTTATAACCAAAGATTCTATAAAGCTATAATAAAAAAGGGGTGAGAATTCAAAAAGGCTTAAAAAGC
>X347_Brown_Bear__coassemble_1585_pt1 | contig 13109 bp, 11 predicted proteins | sample X347_Brown_Bear__metabat2_high_PE_010 | metagenome-assembled genome bin X347_Brown_Bear | reverse complement strand
GGTTTTTTTGCCATCTAGCTCTGCTTTTTCGCCTTGCATTTTTTCTTTATCTTTTCTCATAATTTTTTGCTCAATTTGCGCGAGTTTTACAAAATAGTGGTAGAAATTATCCCCCCCCCCCCCCCGCAAGAATATCAAGCTGGGTTATATTTGCTCGTATCATATTTTGAGAATTGCTAAAGTTCCTGCGGTGCTGCAAACCAATATTAAGATAGTTTTGCACAAATACATCAAACTTTGAAACTGAAAGCAAAAAGGGCAGAAGTATGGGGAAGTAGTGGGCTTGAATTTGTTTATTGTCAATAAGTTGCTTTTTTATTGTGTTTTCTTTGCGTCCCTTTTTATCTTTTGCTTTTTCATCTAACCAATCACCAGAAATACAATCCTTAAGCGTTTTTATATCATCATCATTAAAATACGGCTCAATATAGAATCTATACCACATTTGCCCTTTTACTTTTGTAGCACTTACTGGCTTGTCTTTAGAATCTTCAGATTTTTCTTGCAAATTTTTAGACTTTTTTGCCATACCCTATCTCCTTTTTGGAAATTTTTTTCAAAAATTATAGCCAAATGCTAAGGATAAAGCTAGAAATAGAAAAAATATTCCAAGAATCCTAATAGCCTTAAGCCCAACTCCATAAAAATCTCGCTAAACCTTGCTCAAAGTGCGATGTAATGGGGGTTTTAGAGATGAAAATTTTTTCCTTTGCATTGTAAAAAAACCCTGCTTTAATTCCAAACATAAACTCACAAAAAGGATAAAAAATGGCACTCAAGCGACCAAGGGTAGCTATCATCTTTGATAGTGAAAATAAGCCCGCTCATAAAACTTTGTATATCACAAAGACTATGAATAATGCACTAAAACATGGCAACTTAGTGCTTAAGGTGGCTTTTGGCTTTGCTTCAAAAGAGGCAAAGCAAGCTTATAGGTATCACAAAATTGTAGATTGTAGTAGAAGAAGGCAAATACGGCGAAGTTCAGATGAGCGAATCTGTAGCTTTGTCAAAGAGAGATGTGCGATGTTTGATGTGCTTGTAATGGTGAGCGATGATAATGACTTCGCCCCCTTGCTTGCTACTTTACGCACAATGGGTAAAAGGACTATTGTATATGGGACAAAGAATGTAGGGCAAATGCTCTGGCGTAGTAGCAATGAGTGCCACAAACTCACAGAAGGAGCATAAATGAATATTCTTATTACCGGAGGACTAGGATTTATAGGGCTTAATCTCTCTAGATCGCTAGGAGATAGGCATAAAATTGTGATTTTTGATAAAGAGAGCATGGATAGCGTGCGTGAAAAATTTTTACACTCACCGCATATACACGCAGTAAGGGGTGATATATGCGATGAAAAGTTGCTTTATGAGATTCTAAATGCAACAAAGTTTGATTATATCGTGCATTTATGTGCTATCTCAAGTGTCGCTGAGGCAGAATCTAATAGAGATGAATGCAATAGGGTGAATATCTATGGGAGCAAGATTCTCCTAAAAGCCTTAGGCAAATCGCTCTCAAAAAATGCCGCGCTAATCTTTGCAAGTAGCCGTGAGGTATATGGCGATACAAGAGGGCAGGCAGTAGATGAGAGGGCTATCATGCAGCCCATAAATCAATATGGAAAAAGCAAGCTCATAGCCCAAAGGCTCATAGAAGACTATGCAAAGACTAATCACAATTCCTGCATTATTTTCCAGCTTGCTAATGTCTATGGCGGGGAGTTTGATAAGCCTAGCAGGGTTATCCCTAGCTTTAGCACAAATATACTAAAAGGGCAAGAGCTTTGTATATATGGTGGGGATCAGATTCTAGACTTTGTGCATATTAGCGATGTGCTTGCCTGCTTTACGCAAGCCATAGAGCTGCTGGCATATAGGCAAATGCGTGAATGCTTTATCCTCTCAAGCGGACGCGGTGTGCGTATAAAAGAGCTTGTAGGCTTGCTAGAGCATTCCTTGCAGAGTAAAGTGCGGTGTGATTATAGGGCTAGGCGAGATTTTGAGGTGGCAAGCTTTATTGGGAATAATGCAAAAGCAGAGCAGTTTTTCAACATAAAGTTTAAGGATATTACAAAGGGGCTAGCTTTATATGCAGCTTTGCTTCAAGAGACATTTCAATACACTAAAAAGGAATTAGCATGCTAGGGCAAACATTAAAGATTCTAAAAGTAATACACGGCTTTCCGCCAGATTTTATGGCAGGGAGCGAGGTGTATTCTTTCACACTTTGCAAAGAGCTTGCAAAAATGGGGCATAGGGTGTTTGTTTTCACGCGAGTAGAAAATGAATTTGATGAGCCATATACAATATATGATGAAAGCTATATGAATGGTGAGTTCCTAAAAGCCCAAAATTTTGAGGATACTAGCCCAAATGCACTCTCTATTCGCCGCATTAATAAGCCAAAGGATTATACATATAGGGCTAAATTTTATGATGATAGGCTTGAGGCTCAATTCAGGGCATATTTAGAGCAGGTGCAGCCTGATATAGTGCATTTTGGACACTTAGCGCATTTATCAATAAATCTTGTAAAAATTGCAAAGGCATGCAATAAGCCTGTGGTTTTTACCTTGCATGATTTCTGGCTTTACTGCGTGAGGGGGCAGCTTATAGATTCTAAGCTTAGTTTGTGTAATGCCCCTAGCACAGAAAAATGCCTCTCTTGCTCGCCCTATCACACTTTAGAATCTGAAGTGAAGCAAGCATTAGGGCATTTGCAGGAAGTAAGAGAGGATATAGATATGTTTATCTCCCCCTCTCACACACTCAAAGACTACTTTATCAAGCAAGGCATACCAGCACAGAAGATTCTCTATCAAAAATATGGCTTTGATAAAGAGAGCATTACTTATAAAAAGAGAATCTTTAAGGCTCAAGATAGCGTAAGATTTGGCTATATGGGGCGGATTATCCCAACAAAAGGCATAAAAGTATTACTAGAAGCTTTCTGCTTGCTTCATGCAACTTATCCTAAGCAAAAGCTTAGAATCTATGGCGACATAGGCAAGAGCAAGCGGTTTTTGCAAGAGGACTTTGTGGAGTTTATGGGCGGGTATGATAATGGAGATATTAATAAAATCTTACAAGGCTTAGATGTATTAATTGTGCCATCTATTTGGCTTGAGAACTCACCGCTTGTGATACAGGAGGCATTTTTAGCTGGTGTTGCTGTCGTGAGTGCGGATATTGGCGGTATGCGTGAATTAATTGCTAATGGCAGGGGGCTTTGTTTCCAAGCGGGGAATGCTAGCTCACTTGCAAATGTGCTAGAGCAAATATTGCAAAATCCAAGCATTCTCAATGCTTTGCCAGATAATAGAGAGTGTGTAGATTCTATCCAAAAAGATTGCAAAGCAACGCTATCACTTTATGCCAGACTTTTAAAGGAGAAACAATGAGCCTATATAGGATAACCATAGACACAAACCCTGATACTTGCAACTTCAAATGCAAAATGTGCGATACGCATAGTATCTATAATGCAAGCTTTAAGAAAACTCGCCCAGATATGCCTTTAGAGACTTTGCAAAAAGCCTTGTGCGAGGCGAAAAATGCAGGGGTAAGGGAGATTATCCCAACGACTATGGGCGAGCCAACGCTTTATAAATATTTTGCAAATATTGTAGAGTTTTGCAAGAGCAACAGCATTAAGCTCAATCTCACAACCAATGGCTCACAGCTTTTTAGCAAACGCTATGATGAGGCATATATTATAGAGAATCTACTCGCAGTGCTAAGTGATATAAAGATTTCCTTTAATAGCCTAGATTCTAGAATTAATGAATCTATTATGTGTAATAGCAATACAAAGGCTACACTAGAGCGTATAGAGAGGCTTGTAAGCTTAAGAGATAGGCATAATGTAAATGTAAGCATTACCCTGCAAATGACTTTTATGAAAAGCAATATAGATTCTATTATTCCGCTTATTGAATACGCTATTGCTAAGGGTATTAATCGTATCAAGGGACATCAACTTTGGATAACGCACAAAGAGCTAGAATCGCAAGCCCTGCATACAGATACAGAATCTAGGCAAAAATGGAATGAGCTTATCAAACAGCTCACACCCTACAAAGAGAAAATACGACTAGAAAACTTCACGTCACTAGAATTAGGCACAGATTCTATATCTAAGAGCTGCCCTTTTCTAGGCAGAGAGCTATGGATTAATTACAGGGGTGATATAAGCGTGTGCTGTGCGCCAGATACATCACGCAAGGAGCTTGGAAGCTTTGGCAATATCACAGATTCTACACTTTTGGGAGTTTTAGAATCTAGGCAGTATCAAAATCTTTTACAAACATATCACACAAAGGAGGTATGCAAACAATGCTTACTCAAACGATAAATATCTGCGACATTTCTTTGAGCCTATGCGAAACGCACCATATTTATAAAAATGCCCCACTCTATAAGGAGCGATATAAAAAGGTGCTAAGTTTCCATAAGACTTCTACGCTTCAAGGTATTGCACCAGTTGTGGTGGATATGGGCGATAGAGAGAGGGCATTTTTCATAGACATGCAGGGCAAAAGGCTTTTTGGCAAGAGCTTTGATAAAGCCTTTGGATTCTATGAGGATTTAGCAGCGGTGAGTGATGAGGGTGGATTCTATCATATCAATGAAAGTGGAGAGGCGGCATATAGCAGTCGCTTTGCGTGGTGTGGGAATTTTGTCAATGGAGCGTGTGTGGTGAGAGAGGTAAGCGGCTTGTATTTTCACATTAATGCAAAAGGCGAGGCTCTCTATCCGCACAGATTTAGCTATGTTGGTGATTTTGTGTATAACATAGCAGTAGCAGTGCTAGAAAATGGCAAGGCAACGCATATTTGCAAAGATGGCTCATTCTTGCATAATAAGCTATTTCAATCCCTAGAGCCATATCATAAAGGCGTGGCTGTGGCAAGCGATGAGCTTGGATATTTTCATATTGATAAATTAGGCAGGGCATTATATACCAAGCGGTTTGCAAAGCTAGAGCCTTTTTATAACGGCAGGGCATTTGCTACTACTCTGTGCGGGCAGTGCGGTGTGGTGAGCGAGGAGGGCTATGACTTTAGCCCCTTAGAATCCTATAAAGATTCTAAGCAAGCCTTTTTAGATTCTATAAAATCTACAACCACCACAAAAAAGGCAGAGCAAAATAAAGAATCTAGAACAATAAATCCCATTTATCAGAGATATTTTTCAGAGCTTGCCTTTAGCTTTATGGGCTTACAAATATTACGCAGTGCCTTAGAGCTTAATATCTTAGAATCTTTGCGAGATAAGATAGAAATTCCTCTTCACCATTATGGTAAGAGCTTGCTCTTACAATGGCTTATGCAAAATGGCTTTATTCAAGAATATTTACACAAAGATAGCTCTGCCTCTTGCTTTTGCCTCACACAAAAGGGCAGAGAGGTTCTAAAAATGAAAGAGATATTTTTATATTGGCTTGATTTACCCTATCTTGTGGCACACAAACTCCCTGCAAGCCTCAAAGAGAACAAAGAGATGTTTAGCGCATTTTTTCATAAAGGCTATTTTGACTTGCTGCATACAGATTCTAGGCAGCAGGAGCTTTTTTCGGCTGTGGCACATTTTTATGCGAGCGATTATAGTGATTTTACCCCTCATTTAGAGCGTGAAGTCGTGTGTGATATAGGCTGTGGTAGCGGCGATTTACTTGATTCTTTGGTAGAGAAATATCCAAATATAAATGCTATTTATGCGGATAAAACAGACTTGCGATTACATAAGAGCGGCAATTTTGTAGAAATTGACTTTTTTAAGCCCATCTCTATTTGTGCTGATGTCTTTATAATGAGTAGAATCTTGCACGATTATAGCGATTGCAATGCGATTAAGATTCTAAAAAATATCGCTAATACTATGGGGCAGGAAAGTAGGCTCTATATCATAGAATCTGTGCAAGATTCATGCGGGCAGCATAGTGAGGTAGGGCTACATTTGCTTAATTTTTTAGGCGGAGCAGAACGAGATTTGCAATCTTATGAGAGGCTTATTTCACAATGCGGCTTAAAGGTTGTAGGCATTACAAAGCTTAAAGGCATTATGAGTGCCATAGAAATACACAAAGAAAAATACAAGGAGTAAAGATGAAAAGTATTTATAAAAGTCTAGAAAACAATCTCGCACTTATTCCAAATGGTGTGAGTGCAAAGCTGCTTTTGCGACACTCAATCCGCTATGAAGTTGAGGGTGTTTGTGTGAAGCATAAAGGCGAGGTTATAAAGGTTGAAGCGGAGCATCATTGGGGATTAACGCGTGAAGGTAAGGTAATGGCAGAGGCATTTGGTATGGGCTTAAGGGAGCATTTTTCTCTTAACCGACTTGCTTCTAGTGAATCTAATCGCTGCAAGGAAACCATAGAGCATATACAAAAGGGCTATGGTAGCACCATAGAATCTAGCGCACATAAGATTCTCACAGCAATGTGGATACAAGATTCTAAAAAATGGCATAAAAGCTATGAGCATTATGGTAAAGATATCAAGGCGATATTACAAGAAATGCTTGATAGAAAACATATAGATGGGGCATACCCTGTGGAAAAAAGCATATCCTTGCTGCTTAGATATATGGGACTATGTGAGGAATCTAGGGACGATAATAGGGCAGAAGATTCTCAAAAAAGGCTAGATGTATTTGTAAGCCATGATTCTATTATTATGCTTTTACTCTGCTTTGTGCTAGGGAAAAGGATAAGTGAAATTGAGTGGATATATATGCTTGAAGGGGTATTTTTGTGGAATGAAGATAATGTCTTATGCCTTGCGTGGCGTGGGGAAAGATTTGAGATTAAAAATCTAGAACTACAGAATCTAGAGATGTGGGAGGGAATATGAGGTTTTTTATTTTGGGGAATATTAATGCAGGCAAAAGCACCTATGCAAAATCTCTTATTAACATAATGAGTAAAATGGGAAAATATGAAGTATTGTGTATTGATGACTTTCGTAAAAAGTATGGCAAGGGGAGCGAAAAAAATGAAAGAAGTGTTGCTAAACATTTCGCTAAGGTAGTCTTACACACAGAAAATGCTATTGTTGAACTCTGTGGGTTTGGCTATGCGGCAGAGGAGATTCTAAAAAGACTTAAGAGCAATAGCTGTATTATTCTCTATATCAATACCCCCTTGCAGCTATGTCTAGAGAGGATAGAGGCAAAAAGGCAGACATTTGCGGATAATAATCACTTTGCAGAATCTAGCAATATCGCTGATACAATCAGGCTGCTTGATACAAGCCTTCAAAATGGCAAGCTTAAAGAAATGTGGTGGAGGGTGGCACTAGGCTGGCATGAGCTAGGGCAAAATGCTACTCTAACCAAGCTGCCACTAAGGCAGTATCACTACACGGGGAAAATCATAAGCATACTTAAAGACTTTGGATTAAAAAGGCTTATTGCCTATGGTTCGCTTGGACGGCTAGATATGGGGCAACACTCTGATGTTGATTTGATTTTGCTTAGTGCGATGTCGCCAAAGCAGGCTTTTGACCTACTCTATGCCACTTTGAGTGAGACCTTTAGAGAAAGTGATATATTTTTACTTGGAGAAAAAATTATTATCCTACAAGATTCTATGATGTTTGAATTAGCTATTGTAAAAACTTTTAAGAACTATGCAAAATATTACAATGGCTCATATATCAAAGATGTATCAAAAAGCATTTTGCTTGGAGGAAAAAGGCTGTGCGATATGATAAATAATGCTACACATCTGCCTAAAATGGAATCTTACAACGAAGTAATATGTAAAAATAAAATATCATACTATTTCTATTTTCTACAAAAAATGGCAAAAGAAGAAGACTGCTTTAGATTCTATTTCTACAATAATCTCATTATAGATTCTATAACGCGCTACCTTTGCATAAAAGAGGGTGTAACAAAATATCTCTACTGCCCAAAACATATTAATGATATTCTTGCTAAATACAATATCAATACTTTGGTGTGTAGTATGAATGAGGACAAACACACTCATATTGCAAAACTCAAGGCTTTTGTGGCAAGGTGGATTAACTAATAGGCTTTTATAGATTCTATTAAGTTAAAATATTGCTAAAAAAGCTAATAATAAATATAAATTTAAAGAAAAAGAGATTAAAGATAAAGTCTGAAACCAATTGCAATAAAACACAATAAATCTAACCCAATATATAAGCAATGCTAAAAAGTAAGTCCAACCTCAACCATAGCATTCCATGCCCTTGCAGCAGGAAAACTTATAGTCTGATTATTTAGTTGCACTAAATTGCTTGCAGGTATGTCGTAAAAATTAGCAATGCCCTTAGCATAGAATCCTAAGTAATTATTAAGCGCATATTCCAATCCTAGCGAGCCAAATATGCTATATCCATGCCTATCGGTAATAGGCAAAGTAAAATTAATAGGATAGCCATCAAAGTCATACAGCCCAACAGCCGCACCACTACCAATGCTATATAATAGTTTAGCCTTTTCATCAAGTAGTTTTTTACCTTCAAGCTCTATGCCAAAGACGCTTATACTTTGTATCAAGGACAACTTACTTGCATTTGTGCTTGAGTTAAAAATAAAATTTATGTAGAGAGGAGATTCTAAACTTAGCATATTAATCCCAGACCTAAAGCTAATATTGCCAAATGCCCCCATAGTCCTACTTGGCATATTTGATAAGCTAGAGCCAGAAACACGCATAGAGCCAGCACCAGCCTTAATTCCTATGCCAAGTTTTAGTCTCTTAACAAACAAAAGATTAATATCTATCGCACCATACACGCTTTTAAGATTCCCATTAGCAGTGCTATTTCCCCCAAAATTGTTATATACACCACCAACACCCACATTCCCATTAATACAAAAGATAGAATCACATGCAGCATTTGCACTAGTGCCAAAAGCTAAAATTAGAGCAAAACTTAAACCAACTTTTTTACATACCTCTGCCATGCAAACCCCCTTTAAATTTCATAAAAGAAAATTTTATAATTCAAATTAAAAATGCCTTTTGCAATAATAATAAAAAGCCCATTAAATAAATCTTAAAATATCCAAATACTACATGGATATAAAAAGCTATGAGTTAAATTTTAATGATATATTGCAAACACATTTAAAAAATAGCAATTACAACTACTGCTCTGTTTGTTGTAAATTATCTGATAATTCCAGCTCTACTTTGCCATATTGACATGTAGCTATTTTAACTGATATATTTTGCCCAATCTCTAAAGCATTAGATACATACATAGAACGCAATAAGCCATTACCGCCTTGTGGCAAATCCACTAAAAAGCCAACATCAATTTGCTTTTTAACAATACCCTCATAGCATTCTCCAGCCCTATAAGGCAATTCCTTTCTCTCTTTTTTACGCAAAAGTTCAAGTATATATTCTTTTGCATTTTGTAAAGAATCTTGATTATTTGCTGTTATATGTGCTATGCTTTGATCCTTATCCAATTCAATATGCACTTGAAAACGAGAGATAATATCGCGTATAACACGACCGCCCTGCCCTATAATCTCTGCGATACGACCCTGTGGAATCTCAAGGCTATATTTCTGTGGCAACAAAGCATAATTTGGGGTAATATCAACTTTTTGCATAAGTGATAAAATATGCAAGATTCCATCTCTTGCTTGCTCTAAACTGCGTTTTAATACCTCTTCTTTAAGCCCACAAATTTTAATATCAAGCTGCAAGGCACTAAAACCCTTTTCATTCCCTGCAATCTTAAAATCCATATCCCCATCAAAATCTTCTAACCCCATAATATCACTTAAAACCACGAACTTATTCTCATCTTCATAAATAAGCCCCATTGCAATGCCTGCTACCATATTATACATAGTTACACCAGCACCAAGCAAAGCAAGAGTAGCCCCGCAAACGCTAGCCATAGAGCTTGAGCCATTTGATTGCAAGATTTCTGATACAAGTCGGATTGTGTATTGTGTATCTGCGACATTAGATTCTATTGCTTTTAAGGCAAGATTACCATGTCCTAATTCTCGCCTTGAGCTAGCTCCAATAGGATAGGCTTCACCAACGCTAAAAGGCGGAAAATTATAATGGAATAGAATCTTATTTTTACGCTGTGCTAAAATCCCCTCTTGTAGCTGTGCGTCATTTTGACTGCCTAAAGTGCAAGTAACAAGGGCTTGAGTTTGTCCGCGTGTAAAACATGCACTTCCATGCACATGTGGAAGTAAATTAGATTCTATATCAATAGGACGGATTTGAGTTGGCTTGCGACCATCAGCGCGTTTGCCCTCATTTAGAATCATATTACGCATAATTTCTTTTTTAATTTCATGCGTATAGATAGAGGCTACTTTATAATCAAGATTCTGTTCTGTGGCTATATTTTTAATTAATGTGTTTATTTCTGAATATCGTTCAGTTTTTGACATACCATAAAGACATGCTTTAATAAGATATCCATATTGATCTTTCAAGGCATTTTTTAATTCAGGTTGTATTGAAATGCTACTTTGATAACTTCGTTTTGGTAAGGCAAATGGAGCAAAATGCTGTGCGTAATCTTTTGAAATATTTTCTATATGCGTGCGTGCAAAATCTATTGCCCTAAGAAGCTCATCTTGTGAAATTTCATTAGCTTCTTCTATTGTAATATCATTTTCTTGTCTTATTGTCTTTTGTGCTTGCATTTCTATCATTGTTATATCTTTGCCAACACCACTTACAAAAAGGTCAAGACTGGAATCTGATAGGCTCTTTAATGTATCACATAGACTAAAAGTATCCCCATGCTTCACTATCCTTACACCATTTAGAATCTGTGGAGTAATAATTGGAATGCTTGATAGATAGAGGCAAATGCTTGCAAGATTCATAGCATTTTTACATATATCTGTAACGCCATCATAGCTCATTACAAGTATTGTAATCTGCACGGGATAAGGATAGTCTTTTGGAAAAAGTGGTCGCAAACTTCTATCAATAAGTCTAGATATAAGGATCTCGCTATCACTTGGCTTGCCCTCTTTTTTAATAAAGCCTTGCGGAATCTTGCCAATTGCATACATTTTTTCAACATATTGAACGCTAAGGGGCAAAAAATCCTCATTGCTTGGATTCTCATAATCTACACAAATACTACACAAAAGCACACTTCCCCCAACCTTTTGCATAAGCGATCTATCAGCTAGTGTCGCATATTTATCAAGAATGTAAGTTTCTGTCTGCCCATTATTAATTTCAATCGTATCCATAGCCAACCTTGCAAAAATATAGAAAATAAACATAATTGTAGCTAATAATTGTTGAGATGTGCTTGCATTACTTTAGCTATTTATTTGCAATGTTAATGGTTGCAATTGCATTTTTTACACCACAAACTAGAAAAGTTTAAAAAGCCTTGAATCGTTTTTTTTTTTTTGTATATTTGCATAGTTACATTCTATTGTTAAGGATCACTATGTTTTTAAGTAGTAGCTTTAAAAGACGCATTAAAGGATATATGGATACAACTCTGTGGTATAAACGCGAGCTTTTTGGTATCCAGTCAGAAATATTGCAAACACAACTTTTGTCAATGCCAAAATATAATGATTCTAGGAGGCTTGAACATTTTGGCTATAAAGTTTATAGTCAAAATGATGAAGATGGAATCATACAAGAAATCTTTAATCGCATAGGCTATACCAATCGCTTTTTTGTGGAATTTGGCGTCCAAGATGGGCTAGAGTGCAATACGCATTTTTTATTATTGCAAGGCTGGAGTGGTGTATTTATGGAGGGAAATGCCGAGTATGTCGCACAAATTAAGCAAAATTTTGCAAATCCAATTAGTGAGGGAAGACTAAAAGTATTAAATACATTTATTACTCGTGAAAATATTAATGATCTCATGATTGAAAATGGTGCAGCCAAAATTGATGAAATTGATCTATTATCAATTGATATTGATGGCAATGATTATCATATCTTTGAGGCAATTGAGTGCATTCACCCGCGTGTTATAATTGTAGAATATAATGCAAAGTTTCCACCACCATCGCTTTGGGTTATGCCATATAATAAAGATCATGTTTGGGAAGGTTCAGATAAGCATGGTGCTTCATTGCAGTCACTAGCAGAGCTTGGGATAAAAAAAGGATATGTTTTAGTTGCTACAAATCTAAATGGAATTAATGCCTTTTTTGTGCGTAAAGATTTAATAAAGCCAGATTTATTTGCCTTGCAAAGTCCAAAAGAGCTTTATAATTCAATGCGTGGAATGTCATTTAGAAGCGGACATAAAACAAAAATGTTTTTGGATAATTTCGCAAATACAAACCAATAATGCTTTTTAGTATTTCATATTTTTAATGTAGTTATTATGGAGATAAAATAAATGCAAGTAGTCAAAGTATGGCTATATTATATAGGGCATTAAAGTTTGCATAAGTAGTTTTTGCTAAATTTAACACTGCAAAGATCTTTTATGGATTCTAAATGAGTTTTAGATTCCAACCATAAAAGAAAACAAAAATAATACAAATAATACAACAGATTCCAAGTTAGAATCTAAAAAATTAGTTTTAGATTCTAAAAATATGGATTGCCACAACTTGCTACGCAAGTCTCGCAATGACGAAACAAGAGATTCTCACTTCAGAATCTAGAGTTTGTTTAGAATCTAAATTCTTAGAATGCACCCCCAAGCCCTGCCCCACCCAAAAGTGGCAGAGAATCTAAAATAGACTTGAAATATAAAGCTGTGGATTCTAAAACTATTTCAAAATCTAGTCTATCGTTATTTCATTGCAAATTCACATTGTTAGAATCCTTAATAGTCATTTAAAGATTCCATATTGTTAGAATCTGCTTTTTTGTTATTGTGCGATTTTGACTTGATAGAATCATCATAATAGTCATTAAAAATTCCGCATTATTATTGCGTGATACCGCATTGACAGAATCATTGTGGTCGTCATTGCAAGATTCTATATTTTACAGAATCACTACAATCACCATTGCAAGAATTTGACTTGCTTTAGTCTGTATTTTTTGTCATTGCGAGATTCTGTATTGATAGAATCACTATAATCGTCATTGCGAGCCTTGCGTAGCAAGGCGTGGCAATCCACCCTCTTAA
>X347_Brown_Bear__coassemble_1580_pt1 | contig 13299 bp, 7 predicted proteins | sample X347_Brown_Bear__metabat2_high_PE_010 | metagenome-assembled genome bin X347_Brown_Bear | reverse complement strand
TTATGAAACACAATAGGAATATTTTAGGATATATTCTAAATTCTTAAAATGCACCAAAAGCCCCGTACCCACCCAAAGTGGCAGGGATTCTAAATTATCTATTATATCTGTGGATTGCTTCGCAATGCTGGCTCATGACGGAGGGTCTAGAATCTAAAATCATTTCAGCAACTAGCTTTTTAGATTCTAATCTAGCTTTCAGATTCTAGAATCTCCAATAAATATGGATTGCCACGCCTTGCTACGCAAGGCTAGCTCATGACAGAGAAAAGAAAACAAACACTAATAGTCATTGCGAGATTCTGCGAAAGCAAAATCGTGGCAATCTATATTCAATTTATAGAATCTAAAACACAAAACAAACAATTTATATGTTTTGATATCAATAGTTTAAATTGTCGTTATTTTATCATATAGCAAATTGCTAAAACTTAGCCCTATGTTATATGTAGTTGGTAATTTGTCTTTATATTTTACCATGTTGTTAAAATCTCTTTTGGCTTACATCTGCTAGAATCTTTGCTGCAACAGAATCTACTGCATTGCTAATTTCTTGCGTATGTGTTGCTATTGAGACATTTTGCTGCGTAACATTTTCCAATTGTGAAACTGCTTCATTAATTTGCCCTATGCCTTGTGCTTGCTCTTTAATAGATTCTGCCATATCATTAATACTTTGAACTAGTATATTTGTATTTGCTTCTATCTCTCCTAGAGATTTTTGAGTTCTCTCTGCAAGCTTTCTAACTTCATCGGCAACAACTGCAAAGCCTCTGCCGTGCTCCCCTGCCCTTGCTGCTTCAATTGCCGCATTTAATGCTAGTAAATTTGTTTGATCGGCTATATCTCTAATTATGCCAATAACATTTTTAATATCTTCGCTTTGATTGATTACCTCGCCTGTCCTGCCGCTTACATTTTGCATTGATGAAGTTATTTGCTCAATTGCAGTTGCTGTTTGCTGCAAGGAGCTTGCTTGTGTAGTAGAGCCTTGTGATAGTGTATGCACGGCTTGCTCTAATTCTTTGGATTTTGTGTTTAGCTCACTTGCATGTTGCGATGATGTTTCTAGCATAGAGGATATAGAATCTGCAAGCCTGTTTAATCCTTGCTCCAACCCTTGTGCATCTTTGATTCTAGGCGTAAAGTCATTTTTCTCAAAAGAGTCAAATACCTGTTTTGCTTCAGCTAAATTATCCCCTACTAACAAATATAGTGTGTTTGACATTTCATTTAAAGAATCTTTTAATTTGTTTATCTGTGGATTTGAGCTTGTATGTGTGATATTTTTGCCAAATCTCCCAAATTTTGCTTCGCTAACAATCTCCATAACCTCATCAACTAGCATAGAATCTTGCTCTAATGATTTTTGTGTTTTCTCAATATTAGAATCTATTGCTTGTGCCATAAGACCAAATTCATTTTTTGCTGCAATATTAATCTTTGTAATATTATTTTTTTCATGGTTTAAAAAAGCAAAGAAATCCACTAAGCCACGCGATATTTGTGTTAAGGGCTTCAAACAATAACCAACAGCAATATAAAGCACTAAGCTAATAAGCAATGCCACCACAAGACCAGTGGCTATTTGTATATATCCTATACGCATAATAGGACTTTCTATATCTTTAATTGGTTCAAAAGAGCATAGTGTATAGGTTGCAAATTCTTTGCTTCTGTGTGTTTTGCATTGCGTTATTTTATCTACCCCTTCATCTTTAACTATAAAGGCTTCGAAGTCTTTTGTTTGATTTGATATATTTGCAATTTCCTTGAATACCGGAAGCTCTTTTAATACAATGTTTTTATTTGTTGCTACATAAGGAATATTTGCATTATCAAGTGCAAAAATATTATTGCCTGTTGATTTTAGATTATCAAATATATTTTGCAAAGAAGTAAGTAAAATATCAATCCCAACAACACCAATAAATTTTCCATCTTTATAAACAGGCATTGCATAGGTAACACTTGGCTCTCCAGTAACAGCATCTTGATAAACATCTGTCTGAAACAAGCCATTATTTTTCATAGCTCCTATATACCAACCTCTTTGTGCTGCATTGTAGCTTGGATCTTGTTTGCCACCTCTTGTGTCAAATAATTTTGCAGTTTGTGTTATATTACTTTCTATGATTTCACCCGTTGATAAACCAATATAGCTTGCAAGCAATCCAGCTGTTTTTCTATGCCCACGCAGAATTGGACCAACATTTGCAATAAGCTTTTCTTTAGAATCAATATTTTCTAATGGCATAGATTCTATCATTGACACAAGTCCCTTTAATGCAGTTGCAGATTGACTATTAACATTTTGTAAAATTAGATCAACAGCATAAAGCTGATCTACTTGTGCGCTCAATTTGTTTTCCATAGATACTTCTTTATTCATAATCATACTTGCTATGCTAAGGCATATAATAGCTATGGAAATAATAGCACTTGCAATGAGGGCAACACGGGTTTTTACATTCATATTCATAATGTTCCTTTATAGTAAAATAATAACTTTACTTTTAACTTACAATACAATGAATCTAAAAGCAAAGTCAAATCAATGAAGATTAAATATTGTAGTTTATAGAACTCAAAAAGTTGTATTTTTTATATCATTAAGTTCTAAAAACCATTATAGTTAAATAGCATAAATCGTTTTTTTTTTTTTGTAGTGTCGCACCATAAAAATTATATTTTATGTTTCTATATTACACATATATTGCATATTTAAGAGTTTATTTTTTATGAAAACTTTATTTATAGCTATTAATTTATATAAATAATATGCTTTTATGTCGCTATGATAAATCAATTCCTAATATTTACTTATTGGTGTTTAAAAGATTCTATAAAATTGATTTATGTTTTATTATAAAATTCATTATTTAAATTACTTGATAATTAGAATCTATATGCGAAAGTATTTATAAATTCTATTAAGCCACATATTATAATGATACAATTTCAAATAAATTATAAAAAAGAGTTATTAAAATGAAAGAGTTACAACAATATTTAATTCAAGGGGCTACAAGCTATTTAGAGTTTTTAGAAAGAGAAAATAAGGGCATAGAGGAAATATTTATATTAAATGTGCGTATAGCAGATTATAATACATTGCTACTTGGACTTGATCGTGTGTTAATAAGCACAGATTTTTTGCAACTGCATATAAAAGATTTTGTGATTGATGTGGATATTATTGAGGAAAAAAACTTTAATGAGATAACAAAAATTTTAAAACTACATTTTCAAGATTCACTATTGCAAAGGCTTGTAGATAAAATCATGCAAGATGAAAATGAATATAGTGAAAAAGACTTAAATATACAAACAATCTTAACATATTTGCTTGGCGATAATTATAAAAAGAAAGTGCCAACTCATCTTAGAATCTTTAGCGATCTAAAGTTTTTGGTTAGAAATATTAGAAATTTTTGTATGCAAGATTCTCTTAATCTCATGCTACCAAAACAAAAGCCAATACCGCTTAAAATCAAGCTAGATTCATATATCAATCAAGAGCAAAAAGAAGCAATTAATGGAATCTTTACTCATTCCATAAGCTATGTATGGGGGATTAGCGGAAGTGGTAAAACGCAAGTTGTGCTTTTTAATTGTCTGCTTAATATAATCACACAAAACAAAAAAACATTAATATTAGCTCCCACAAATACAGCTTTAGAGCAAATCTTTATTGCCTTGATTCAACAAGGTGATAAGAAAGGATTAAAGCGACATAAATTCTTGCGTTTAGGCATGCCAAGCAGTGATTTTATACAAAATTTTCCTGAAGTTTGCATACATACAGATGATAAAGAAGACACTGAAATAACAAGTTTATTTAAACCGCAAACACTTAAAGAGAGATTGCAAGATTCTCTTGTCATAGGAGTTACCCTTGATAGCTTTGTAAAACGTTACAATCAACTTTGCGATTTAGATTTTGCTCATATTTTTCTTGATGAATGTGCTTTTTCACCCCTAATTAAGCTAATTGCCCCACTAACATTAAATACACCCATTACATTACTTGGCGATCATAAACAATTAATGCCAATATGCCTTATGCCAGAAAAAATAATCCATGAAAAACACAATGCGGCATGTATATGGAATCTTAATACCCTTTTTCTAGAGACTTTGTTTCAAGCCCACAATACCTTATATCAAAAGCATAATTATGATGATATAGACTTCAACATAATTTCACATTATAAACTCACGACAACTCATCGCTATGGCAATAATCTAGCACAGGTTTTAAATACGCATGTATATCATAATGGTTTATGCGGTGTTGGCATGCCAACAGAAATTTATTATGTAGATAGCACTAAATTTGGGCAAAACTATACATACAATCAGCAAAATCCAAGTAATGAAAATATAGGAGAGGCAAATGCAATTATCTCTCTTGCTCGCACTCTTAATGATAATTATGCTGTGCTAACGCCCTTTCGCGACCAACAAAAGCTTTTAATAAAAAAGGGGATTCACAGAAATCATGTCTTTACAATTCATAAATCTCAAGGGAAAGAATTTGATACCATAGTATTTTCGCCTGTAAAATACAGCAAAAATATGACAGATTCTAACAATAGGGCTGCATTATTTGCGTTAAATGTGGCTGTAAGTCGCTTAAAGAAGCGGCTTATTATTGTTTGTGATTATTCATTTTGGATAAATAAGCAAATGCAGTTTATAGCCGCATTGCTAAATCATGCTAAACCTTATCCGTTAGCCGGTATAGCACCAATAGATACACGAAATTTTTTAAGATTTGATTAAATAACTAGAAATTTTAGACAGCAAAAAGCAAACTACAATAAACTTAAACTCATTAAAAAATACAGAATCTAAAAGCAATACTATAGTATAGAGAAAACACACTCTAATCGTCATTGCGAGCGTAAGCATTACAATCCACAAAAAACAAAAAATACAGAATCAAACCAAATAATAGTCGTCATTGCGAGCGAAGCGAAGCAATCCATAAAATAAAGCAAATAAAACAAAAGAAAAAGAATCCAAAGAAAAACAAGAAAAAATTATAAACACGAAAACAAACAAGGCAATTAACAAAGTGGATTGCCACGCCTTGCTAAAGCAAGGCTCACAATGACAAGAGACGAACAATGGTAAGAGAAAATAAAACGCTTTTTTATCGTCATTGCAAACGTAAGCATTACAATCCACAAAAAACAAAAAATACAGAATCAAACCAAATAATAATCGTCATTGCGAGCGTAAGCGAAGCAATCCATAAAACAATAAAGCAGAAAAAACACAAAGTAAAGCAGCAAGCTTAAAGCCCCCTACCCTACAAGCTTTGATAATACATATACTTTATATTAGAACAACACAAATATAAGCAAATTTAAAAATAAGATTCCATAAAACAATAATTTTTAATAATCAAACATTGCAAGAGATTGTTTGCAAATATTATTTACATTAAAACCAAAAAAATCAAACAACAACTCACCCTTACCACTGGCACCAAAGCCCTCCATACAAAGCACACTATCAGCAAAAGCATAAAGCTCAAGCCCCCTTTGAGCCTCAATAGCAAGCACTTTAGAATCACAAAAAAGACTATCTCTATATAACCTGCCCTGCTCCATAAAAATCTCAAAACAAGGCATGGATACAACTTGTGTTGGGATATTTTGCATTTCTAATTCTGCTTGAGCTTTAATTGCTAAATGCACTTCACTACCGCTTGCTACTAATGTTATTTTTTTTGATTGTGAAACTGACTTACTAAAATCTTGCAACAATTCACTTTGTGAAATGATATATGCACCTTTTGCTATATTTTCTAAGGTTATATTGCTTGATTGTATAAGAGGTAGATTCTGTCTAGTTAAAATAAAACTTTGTGGTTTTTGCAGTGAAAGTGCTACCTGCCAAGCCAAACTATTTTCATTTGCATCGGCTACACGCCAATTCAATAAATTCGGCATAGCACGCAAATGGCTTAACTGCTCTATTGGTTGATGTGTCGCACCATCTTCACCAACTCCTATAGAATCATGCGTAAATATATAAAAAACTTGTGATTTCATAAGACTTGCTACACGAATACTAGGAGATAAATAATCGCTAAAAACAAAAAATGTCGCACAAAATGGCGTAAAGATTCCATAATTTGCAAATGCGTTACTTATAGCACCCATAGCATGCTCTCGCACGCCAAAGTGCATGTTATTTCCATTTGGAAAATCTTTAGAATCTTGCAAAGCCGTATTATTGCTTGGAGCAAGATCCGCACTTCCACCTATAAAGCCTGCATTTGCCTTTGCTATAGCGTTTAGAATCTTACCATTACTAGCCCTTGTAGCCATTGCATTATCATTATCTAGCTTTGCCGTGCCCAAATTAATAGAATCTTGTGTTCCAAATTTAGGAAATACAACATTGCTAAAATTCTTTTGAAGTAGTTCTTCTAGGACTTTATCTTGCCCTGTTTTTTTAATAGATTCTATCCATGCTTTATATGCTTTCTCCCCACGCAAAGCACTCTCATTAAAATGCGACTTGCATGTCTGGCTAATGCAAAAAGATTCACTGCTTAAACCCATATTCTTTTTGCTCTCAAGTATTATATCCTGTCCCAAAGGTGCACCATGCGCGTGATGACTGCCCTCTAGTTTGCTAGCATTTTTTGCTATCTTTGTTTTTGCTATAATAAGAGTTGGCTTGCAGGACTGCTTTGCCTCTAATAATGCGTTATTAATCTGCATATAATCATGTCCGCAAATCTCCAATACCAAAAATCCTTGAGACCTAAATCTAGCTCCAACATCTTCACTAAAAGCTATATTTACATTACCCTCTATACTAATGTCATTGCTATCATAAATAAGTATTAGATTATCAAGCACATGATGCCCAGCAAGAGAGCAAGCCTCATAGCTAATCCCCTCTTCCAAATCTCCATCTCCACAAAAGCAATATACCTTATGATTAATCACATCTTCACCAAGCATGCTTCTGGCTCGTTTTGCCGCCATTGCAAACCCTACTGCATTTGCTACGCCCTGCCCTAGCGGTCCTGTCGTAATCTCTACACCATGAGTGTGTTTATATTCTGGATGTCCGGGCGTTTTTGAGTGTAATTTGCGGAAATTGCGTAAATCCTGCATACTTATATCATATCCCCATAAATGCAAGAGAGAATAAAGCAAAGCACTTGCATGTCCGCCGCTAAATACTAGCCTATCCCTGTTAATCCAATTTGCTTCTTTAGGATATAAGGTAATATGATTTGATAAAACTACGGCAATATCAGCAAGTCCCATAGGAGCACCCGGATGACCGCTATTTGCCTCCTGCACCATATCTGCACAAAGCATGCGAAGCTCATTTGCAATTTGTTCGTGTGTCATTATAATCCTTTTTTTTGTTTCTGCTTATTATTAATACCACTAGATTCTATATTATTGAAATTTTAGATTCTATTGTATATTTGTGGATTTTTAGAAAATATCAAAAAGCCATGATTTATAGGCAAGTTTATTTATTAAATATAAAATTTAGAAACCATAAGCATAAAATAACAAATATATGTTTATAAAATAGTCATAATTAAAAAAATAGCAATGAAATGTTAAAAAATAATGTAAAATATAACTAAATCATGGGAGGTTAAAAACATGCAAAAAGACAAGCAAGCACATACAGAAATAGCACAAAAAGACATGTATTTTAATAGGGAGTTAAGCTGGTTGCGTTTTAATACAAGAGTATTAAATGAGGCTAAAAATACAAAATTGCCATTACTTGAGAGGCTTAAATTTCTAGCAATTTATAGCACAAATCTTGATGAATTTTATATGATACGAGTAGCAGGTTTGCAAAGACTTTTTGCAAATGGGGTTATTGAGAGTGGAGCAGATAAACTAACTCCTCTAGAGCAGCTTACTGCAATACGCACTTACATTAATAAGGAAAAAGAGCTAATAGCTACACTTTATAATGATATTAAAAAATCGCTTACAAAAGAAAAACTTATTTTGCGAAATTTTGATGAGCTTGATGCAAGAACAAAGCAGGAAATGCACAAGTATTTTAAAACTTATTTATATCCAATAATAGTCCCAATTGTAGTAGATTCAGTGCATCCATTCCCACATTTAAATAATCTAAGCTTTGCTATAGCTCTAACTTTAAAGAATAAAGAAACAGGTGAAATAAAATATGGAATGGTGCGTATATCAAGGGTATTAAAACGTTTTGTGCGTGTAAATCATGATTCTTTTATCTTTACTGAAAGCATTGTGGGGGAATTTGCTAGCGAGCTTTTTGAGGGCTATGAAACTCTTGCATACTTGCCATTTAGAGTTACAAGAAATGCGGATATGGAAATAGAAGAAGATGAGGCTGATGACTTTATTGCCCTTATGAGCGAAGGTTTGCGTGCAAGAAAAAAAGGCGAGATTGTGCGGCTTGAAGTAGGCTGTGCAAATAAAGAGAGTGAATATACAAAACTTTTGGAATTTATAAATACGCAGTTAAAAGTTCCAAAAGAAGATGTTTATACTTACAAAACACCAATTGGCATGAACGCATTTTGGGAGCTTGTGGGATTAAAAGAATATGCCTATCTTACGCTACCACAATATGTAGCAAAAACATTGCCACCGCTTGATAATTCTAGCAATATTTTTGACTGCATTGAAAAGGGAGATATACTGCTTTTTCACCCATTTGAAAGCTTTGATCCTATTGTGCATTTTATACAACAAGCCGCAAAAGACCCCGATGTTCTATCTATACGCATGACTCTATATAGAGTTGGCGCAAAATCTCCTATCGTTAAAGCATTAACAGAGGCTGCTGAATTTAAGCAAGTAACTGCCCTTGTGGAATTAAAAGCGCGTTTTGATGAAGAAAATAATTTGCACTGGGCAAAAGCTTTAGAATCTGCTGGAGCTCATGTTATTTATGGTGTGCCAAATCTTAAAGTGCATGCAAAAATAGCACTTGTTATACGCAAAAAAGGAGAAAAACTGCATGAATATGTGCATTTAAGTTCTGGAAACTACAACGCACAAACAGCTAAAATTTATACAGATGTAAGCCTTTTGAGTGCAAATCCGGCATTTGCAAAAGATGCAGTAAAATTTTTCCATTCTCTCTCTGCTGGTAGCTCTAAATGTGCTACTTTTGATACATTGTATAGTGCGCCAACGCAAATAAAAAAACATCTTTTGCAATTAATAGCAGATGAGACAGAACACAAAGAGCAGGGAAAAATCATTATGAAAGCAAATGCTTGTGTGGATATTGATATTATAAACGCATTATATAAAGCTTCAAAAGCTGGAGTTAAAATAGACCTTATTATAAGAGGTGTGTGTTGTTTGAAACCCGGCGTGCAGGGTTTAAGCGAAAATATTCATGTTTATTCCATAGTTGGAAAATATTTAGAACACGCCAGAATCTACTACTTTAAACACGCAAAAACAAACATATATTTTGCAAGTGCAGATATTATGCCGCGTAATTTAGAGCGTAGAGTAGAGCTATTAACACCAGCAATTGAAAAGCATGTAGCCGAAAAACTTATGCAGATTCTAACATTGCAACTAAATGATACATTGCAAAGATATGAGCTAAAAAGTGATGGGGAATACTACAAAGTTCAAGCAAAAGATGGGGGGCTATCCTCACAGGAAGCATGGGAGAGAATGACAACACAAATTCACAACGAAAATAAAAAAGTTGATGAAAAAATGAAAAGATTAGTAACGCGTATGATGGGTGAATCATAAGAAAATAGATATTTATTGGCTACTTACTTAATCTATATTTGGCTCAAACAAATACTAAAAGTAGCTATAAATATTGCATAAAATTATTTCTATTTTAAAAATAGTTTTTGTTGAGCCATTATTTAGTTAATAGATTATTTATTTTATTTTCAAATACTCTTAAAAAATCCTTTTTTCTTTTTAAATATTTCAAAACATATACATATTTTTATAAATATTCATTTCGTTAATAATTTGTTTTTTTTTTTTTGTAGTGTAGCATATCTTGTTTTTAAAGGAATGTTATGAGTAAACATAAGATAAATGTTTGGCAATGGATGTTATCCATCACGCGTAATAGAACACAACATAATAGACTGCAAAATTCTATAGATAGCAATATCATGAGACTTAAAGAAAAGATTGTTCCTAGGGCATTTTTGGGCTTTGTTGATATTCATTTAGCAGAGCATTGCAATCTTAATTGTTATAGTTGTGATAACTTCTCACAGCTAGCAAAAAAAGGATATTATGATATAGAATCTTTTTCAAAAGATATTAAAAGATTGCAAGAACTCACAGATGGTTGTATTGAGAGATTTCATCTAATGGGTGGTGAGCCACTGCTAAATAAGAATTGCATACAATATTTTAGAATCCTAAGAGAGCATTTTCCTAATAGTAAAATTTGGGTTATAACAAATGGAATATTATTGCCTAAGCAGGAGGAGAATTTTTGGCTTGCATGCAGTAAATATAACATAGAATTACATCCTACAAAATATCCTATTAATATTGATTGGGATATGGTGAAGTCTAAGTGTCAAAAATATAATATTGTGCTTGATTTTTTAGCGATGGTGAAAAATATAGTTTTAAGACCTGTTTAAATCCAAATGGCAATAGCGATCCGCTTGATAATTGGCTATATTGTCATCGTGCTAATGTATGTAATCAATTAAGCAATGGTAAAATTTTTCCATGTTCAGTTGCCGCATATATTAAACATTTTAATGAATATTTTCAACAAAATCTCAATATAACAAAATTTGATTATATTGACATTCATGATCCAAATACAACCTATCATGATATTTTGCGTTTTGTATCAAAACCTATCCCATTTTGTCGTTATTGTGATATTAAAAAGATGACATATAGACCATGGTTACATTCCGCAAAAAACCTTAATGAGTATTACACAAATCAAGATAAAAATTAGTTTTTATTAGTTGCATTTAAAAACGCACAATTACATGAGCTAGCCTTTACGTCATGAGCTAGATTTTGAGTTAGCAAAATCATGGCAATCCATACATAAGCCCTCAATTATTATTGCAAAACAAGCAATCCATATTCTAATATTTGCAATATAGCCGATTAATTACAATCAATTGTATAAAGGTAAGGATTATACATTGGTATTATTTGTATTTATTCCTCTATCTCAAAAAAGCCTTTTGCCTTGGGACTTCCTTGCAGTATTAAAGGCGAGCCTTTATCGGTGGTTGCTAAGGAAATATTTTCACACAAGACTATCTTTTGAGAATCTATCTCTAAAGTCTTAGAGGCAATAGTTTGAGAAATGTTAGCTATCTTAGTGCAAGGTCCCCCACTAGTAATAGGATTGGGGCAAACTATACTAGCATTTGCTAAATCTTGCAAGCTTATTAATCCTGCATTATTGACACTAAAAAGCCCTTTAGTGCTAGATATAAGCGTTATAGTGCCTTGATGAATACATTGAAGTATGTCTGTCTCTAATAGGGGATATGGCATAGATTTTTCCTTGTAAAGACCATTAGATTATAAATAGTTGATACAAGGTATTATAACATAAAGATAATTTTTTATATGAACGCCATACATAAGTAAATCTATATATTTTAAAATGCGTTATTATTAAATGATTTATCACCTAATTAAAATCTAGTATTATTGCAAATCTATAAAATCTTATATTATGTTTTTTTAATAATTAAACCATATTTGATAAAATTAGATTCTAAACTAGAATCTAATAGCTACTATTCCTATAGAGATTATATTTTCATTGGATTCCAAGTCAATAAAAATTACTGATACTTATGTTTAAATGTATTATTTTGTATATTTTATGCAGTGTTTCACCATATTTTACTATATTATAAAAGCTTTGTAATATTGCCGAATCTTAAAAATGTAAAAAATCTTGTTTGGTTTCTAAGCTAGACTTTAGCTAACTTATAAAACATGAAAATTATTGGAATCTAAATTTATACATAAAATTATAAAGTGTAAATATATTTTATGGATTGCTTCGGTTTTTTAGCCTTTGCAATGACAGGATTTACTTTATTGTAAAAATGAGAATCTTAATCAAAAGGTAAAAATTTATAACTTATATTTTATTTGTTTTTTAACTAAATGCAGTGCTTTATGAGCTTAAAGCTTCAAAACCTAATTGATGAATTGCAATTATTTAGTTTAGCCTTTAGATAATCTATCAATTACATCAAGGCTAATTTTAGCAATACAATTTAGATTTAGTTTCCAAATAATTTGGATTATTTTTCGCATAAAATGCGTAAATTAGCATTAAGCGATACAGGTAAATCAGGAATATCTGATGTTAATGTTTTTAAATCAAATTGTGCTGTTGAGTTTTCATAATTTAGGCTTTTTGGAGCAAAACCCACTTCACTTAGCATATTGATAGGCATTGCATTTTGACCAAAAGACATGGAAGCAAGAGTGCATTTTGTTTCAAGATTTTTACCATATTCTGCTACAAGATCATTGGCATTTTTTATGGCTAATTTTCTAAGTATAGAATCTTGCTCTTTTTGTAAAGATTCTGTTAAGTCAAAGTCAAAAGCTTTTATTCTAAAGTCTAGCCAGCTATCTTTATAAACAATCTTTTTTACTTGAGAAATGAATTCCTCATAGCTACTATATTCTGTTTCCTTCATTTTGCAATCTATATTAAATCGCACATTGTAACCACGAATTTGTAAGTCTTGACCCACATAGTTTGAACGCGGCTCAAAAACATAGGGTTGATATCTGCAAATATTTTTATATGTTTGTGATAATTTTAAAATAGAATTTAGCTGCTGAATGATGTTTTCCCTTTGATCTTCTGTAAGCGATGGAGTTGTAAAAAGCTTATTGCTTGGTGTTATGCCAATACTCATTTTCAAAAGATTTGGTTTTACTTTATTTGTTACTTCGATATTTTGCGTGATTTCTGTTTGATTGCTTTGTTTAGATTCTACAATATTTTTATTTGTAAAATGTTGCACCACAAAAATATCAAAGGCAATCCCACCAATAAATAAACACAACACTATAACCGCTGTTCCAATAATTTTAACCCACTGCATATATTTCCTTTATAATAAAATGCCTAATTATAAAATCTATATTTCAAGTTTTATGAAATAATTTTAAACTAAATATTAGAAGTTTGCGTGATGTAACACATAAAAATTAAAATACAAAATACAAATAAAGATATGTTTTATTACTATATTCTTAGCGGTTATGGTAATAAAGTTTT
>X347_Brown_Bear__coassemble_1579_pt1 | contig 13332 bp, 14 predicted proteins | sample X347_Brown_Bear__metabat2_high_PE_010 | metagenome-assembled genome bin X347_Brown_Bear | reverse complement strand
AGATTCTTATTCAAATGCTCTAATGCAGGGCTTGGGATGCATTTTATAGAATCTAAAATCCATATTATATTTAAATTCAGAAAGTATAGATTCTATTTAGATAGCAAATCCTATACAAGTTCTATTTAAGACAGAGTTTTAGTGTATTTGTTTGTTTCCGCAGTCATAGAGATCAGCATACACTCTGTAAGACATAATCCTTGCATTATCCTCTGGTATCTCTTCCCATGAAGTGCAATCCACATTTTTTGGACGTGTTTTTGGTATAGGTTTGCCTTTTTTATCCAAAGGATATTGCTCACATCTCATTTCCTCTTTTGTGATTGAAATCATTACCTTTTGCCCATCTTTAATTGCATAGGTTGTTTCATTTTTAAGGTCATTCATAGCACCTCTTCTTATTTTTGTCTTTGTAACTCCAGATGCCCTGCCCTTAACCTCATCATATCCTTCCATTTCGCCAACAATTTTGCAGTTATATGCCTTACTGCTTGCTATTGTAATGCCTCGTGCATTTTCGTTGAGTGCTTTTGGTTGAAATTCTGGCAATACAGGCTCTGGCTTTTTAGCACAACTAGCCAATACCATACAAATACCAACACCGCATGCTAGCTGCATACCAGCTTTCACTGCTTTTCTATATTTCAACATTATCGTATCCTTACTATATTAAAATTGTAGATTTACATTGCTAAGATTTAATTGAACTAAGCGTGTGGAATTATTGCAAAAAAACAAAAATAAGTCAAGCAAATTTTAATTTAAATCCATAAATAAGCAGGCATTTGATAGCACTACCATAAGTGCCATTGCAGAGTTCATAGAATTTTTTCATAAATCTCCAAAATAACATGCTATATGTCTTATTTTGAAATAGCTTTGTTCTATCCATATCCCCAAAAAGCTCCTTATACTAGCCACTTCCCTCCAAATCATTAATCCTAAAACTCCAGCCATTGCTCTCTTGCCACACAAGCATAATTTTCACTTTAGAATCTAAAAATGTCTGTGTAACATAAGGAATATGTAGCACAAGTTTATCAGATAGTCCTAACTCTTTTGCATGCTCTAATATCTCAAGAAACCCCCACCTTTTACTATCATGGAAGTGCAGAAGTTTAGCGTTTTAAGCTTGTCGTGTCAAGCCTGCTGTGTCAAACACACAAAATCTAGCCTAGATTCTAAATTAGTTTTAGAATCTAAACTTCGTCATTGCGAGACTTGCATAGCAAGTCGAAGCAATCCACAGAAAAAGTAAATGCAATGGAATCTATGATAGAATCTAAATTAGATTTAGAATTTGAAAGTTAGAATCTTAAATGCAAGCAAGTTTGTATAAAAAGGTTGCTTATTAATGCAATTTTGCAAGGTGATTGCTTGGAATTATTTGCGAAGATTCTAAAAGATTCTAAGTGAAAGCATAGATTTTATATTTGTTAATCTTAATTTAATTTAGTAATAGATTTAATTGCAACTAGCAGGGTTGAAAGGATTAAAAGCAAAAATATTGTATAGATTTTTATGCTTATTTGTAAGATTTTATGGGTTTGCAAAGGGTTATTTTTGTAGTGGGAGTTAAATTTGCAAAATAATACAACAACTACTCATTATTTAGCAATTCAAGGCTTAAATCTAACACTTCATTTGGTGTGATAAGCTTCATGCAGTTGTGATGTTTTAGTGGGCAGGTTTTTTGCTTGCAAGGCACGCAATCAAGCTCTTTTTGTATTGCAATTGTATTGTCTGTTGTATAGTATTCATGTTTTTTTATTGTTTGAGATTCACTCCAAGGGCTACACCACTCAAATGGCATTGGACCAAAAAGAATAATACTTGGAATCTTTAAAGCACGCGCAATATGCGTTGTTCCGCTATCATTGCCAATATATAATCTACATTCATTAAGTGAGTTTGCAAGCTCGTGTATGCTTGTTTTTCCGCTAAGATTCTCAATTTTGTTGTGATGGCTTTTGGGTAGGGCTTTTATTGCCTCTTGTTCTATTTCATTGTTCCGCTTTGCTTCACTTTGCGTGCCATAGATTCTAACCATAAAGCCTTTTTGCACAAAATTCACTATTACTTCTATAAAATGCGAAATAAGCCACATTTTAGAATCTCCATAGCTTGCTCCTGTGCTAATAGCTATGATATTTTTCTGCCCTTTTTTTGTATTTATTGGAAGATATAGCTGCAACTCTTTTGCTTCTTGGTAGAGAATGTTTTGCACTCTGCTTGCAAGCTTATTGTAATGATTTGATTGTGTATCTAGAGCATAATCTTTAAAAAAATCATGTGGTAAAATTGGCAACAATAAATGTATATAGCTCAAAACTTGATGAGTGCATGTAGGTGGTCTCCCGCTTTTATATTTTACAATATGGGTTAATAGAAATTTACGCATACCAAAAATATTTTTATCTCCATAGCCTATGCGTTTTTTTGTTGCAATCTTTGCAAGCAAAAAGGCTGAAAAAAAGTTATTTTGCGTTGTTATAGCACAATCAAGCACTATATTTTGCGATTCAAGATAGCTATTTATGGTTCTTGCGAGCTTCATTGTATAGTGTATGCGTTTTATAATGCCCTTTGCTTTCTTACTATCATCAATAAAAATTTTTACAATAGAATCATTAACGCTAAATACGCTAGCACTAAGAGCATTGCCAACAAGTATAATTTTTACATTAGGAAAAATACGCATAAGGCATGCAATAGTTGGTGTAAGCATCATGGCATCACCTAGCCAATTTGGAAGTTTTATTAATATATATTTCATAAAAGCCTCTTTATCCTTGTATCTTTTTTTGTGCCACTTTTAACTTAGTGCGTTTGCAAAGTGCTTGCATGGCAAAAATAAGTTTGGAAGATTCTAAAAATTTGTGGATTACTTTCTAATAATACATTATCGATTTGCAAATAGTTTGGTGTGAGTGCTATATTGTGTTTTTTTATGCCTTTATCTAAAAATTCTATTGCAATCAATACGCCTGTTAGCTCGCCTTGATTTGCTATAATGAATTGCTTTTGCACTTCGGGGTTTGCTGGTTTTAGCATTAATTGCTGAAGTCGTAAAAGATTATCTCTATATTGTGTTGTTGTTAGTTGCAATTGCACGCCTAGCTGTTGCACCTCTTTTGCATTTAGTTTGCTTTGCGGTGATATTTTTTCTGGGATACATGCCGCATTAAGTAGCATGTTGTATCTTATTGCATCTCTTATTAGATTCTGCAAGGTTTTAGAATTATTTATTTCATTGCTATCTTGTGTTGGAATTTTAGGTATTTCTATGTGCGGCATTGTTGGATTTTGTGGCATTTTTATGTCTGGAGCTTTTGGGGTATCAATCTTTTGCGTATTTGCAAGAAGCATATTTATAGCAATAAGGCATATACATAATATATATTTCATTTGAATCCTTTTGGATTTTTTAAGCAATTTGCATTTGTGCGTGCTTTAGAATCTTTATAATAACATCAAAAAAGGTTGTATCAATAGCTAAAAATCCATCAAGCTCATCAAGTGTTAATACGAGATTATCATCGCCTTTTATAGTTAATGATAGATTCTGATTTGGCTTTGTAGCAATTGATATAAATTTATTTAGGGCTTTTGCTAGTGCTTGTTTATTTTGCTGTGAAATATCTGCTTGAATATTAAAATTTACAAGCATATTATTATATTTGTTTAAAAAATCTAAATAATCCTTTGTTGCTATGGAATCTTGTTTAGCTAGATAATCCATATCATTTTGTGGCTTTAAATCTGTTGCAATTCTTTGCTCTCGTTTGTATAAGTCAAATAGAACTTGATTTAGTGAAGTGCTTTTTATCCATATTGTTGCTTGCTTTATGGTAATTTTATAATCTTTCTGCCATGTCTCATTATCTTGTTGTTTTAGTGGCTGCTCTAGTTTTTCATGCTCCATTATACGCGCTTCTAGAATTGTGTTTGCCTCATTATACATTGGGTGAGTTGTAATAAAGTTTGCATGCACTACAATATGATATAGGTTTGATTTCAAGGTGCATTCAATATGTGTTGGTATGTTTTTTTGATTTTTATTAGTATTAAGAGTTGATTTTTCTATGCAGAGTATTGAAGTTGGAATTAGAGCTGTGAGGTTATAGCCCTCAAAGTTAAGATTATTTGGTTGAAGCTCAAAGTATCGGTGTTTTAATAATACAGAATCTTTTATTTCGATTATATACTGAATCTTTTTTGCGACAATGCCCTCTATCCACTCCACATTTTCTAGATTACATATTGTCTTGTGTGGCTCTTGTAGGCAGGTTGTATCTGGATCAATATCATTTATTTGTGCTTTGGCATATTTTGTAAGCATTGTTGCTGCATTGACGCATATACTACATAGACAACATAGCAATATAAGACGATATAATATCATGCAAACCTTTCACATACTCGCTTTAGAATTTTATTTTAAGAATTATACAATATACAATTTAATTGTTATTTTGAAATTTTAAATACACCAACTCTCTTAAACTTTAAAAGATTCTATAGTTTTTGTTTTAATTTTTAGAATCTATATTTTAGCATTTAATTTGCTAAAAGTAAGCTATATTATTTTTTAATAACAACTAAATAAACATTATAGCCTCATATTGATTCTAATGTTAAATAGCCAAAAATGATATTTTATAAAACTCATTTTGCTATTTAATCTTATTTAATGCCTATAAACTTTTAGTGTGTTATTTTTTATAATGCTGTATTTTGTTGTAAGCAAAATTTATTTCAATATTCACTTTATCAAAATTTTATCCATAAGTAAGCTACATAAAGAATTATAAAATTTTCAATCAAAAAATAGTAGCTTTGCAATCTAGAGTGTGTTAAATATTATGGAAGTTTAGAAAATTTTACTCAACATTTATTAGCTAACATTTATTACCTAATATTTAGGGCTTTTATGTTTATAGTGTAATAAGATGATTTTAATCCAAACTATTAAAATAGATTACAATAGGGTTTAAGAAATTTATCTTATAATTAGTGCTTATTGTTAAATTCCAATAAAAATCTAAATTTTCTTTAAAAAACAAGTTTTTAGCACAACAACACCGCATTTATCAACTTTTGCCTCAATCTCATCATCTTTATTTGTTAGTCTTATATTCTTAATCGTTGTGCCGCGTTTAATTGTGCTTTGTGCGCCTTTTACTTTCAAATCCTTAATAACACTCACACTATCTCCTGCGTTTAAAGTTGTTCCATTTGAATCTTTAGCCATATTTTTCCTTTTTAATAATGTGAAGTGAGATTATAAATTATAAAATTTACTGAAATTTAAACATCTTATCAAGATGTAAGAAAAGATTGGGATATGTTGTCTTAATATTTTTTGCAAATGCTTTGACATTAATATCTTGGATATTTCCATGTGTTTCCTTGTAGGTTTGAAATTCATGTATTGCTACTGCCATTGTATCTTCTAAGTCAATTGGCATTAGCTCACGCATTTCATAACGCAAAAGCATTAAAAATTTCTCTTCATTATGACTTCGCAAATGGCTTAAAAGATTCTGTAATGCCTCTTGTGGCAATGCTACAAATTCATCTCCATCAATTGTTTTTATAAACCAAGCTTCATTTGCGTTAAAATTACCCTCCACAAACTCAAGCAACCACCTTTCTTCATCAAGCTTTGCCATATAGGCTACATTGCTTACATCTTGCAAGCTTTTTATAAGCTTTTGTTTGTTGTGTTTTGTTTGTTTAGCCATACCATTACTCCTTTTTGTGCGTGAAGACGATTATGTGCCTCTTCTATAATTTTACTTTGCTTGCCGTCTATAACCTCTTCGCTTACTTCCAAACCTCTATATGCCGGAAGACAATGCAAAAATATAGAATCTTTATTAGCAAGAGACATTATTTTAGAATCTACTTTATATTCCTTAAAATCCTGCATACGCTGCTCTTTCTCATTCTCTTGCCCCATAGAAACCCATGTATCTGTGGTTAATACATTGGCATTTTTTGCTACTGCATAAATATCATCTGTAATAATTATAATTGCTCCACTCTCTTTTGCATTTGAGTATGCTTTTTCTAATATTAATTCATTTGGCATATATTTTTTTGGACAAGCAAGACGCAATTCAAACCCAAGCTTTGAGGCAAGCATAAGCCACGAGTTTGCCATATTATTCCCATCGCCAATATATGCTACTATTGGCTTTGAAACACTAGATTCTAAATTTGCACTATTTAACAATGGATCTGGCACAAAAATACCGCATTCAATCATAGTTAAATAATCAGCTAAAAGCTGCATAGGATGAAACATATCGCTAAGCCCATTAATCACAGGCACACTTGCATATCTCGCAAACTCTTCTAGTCTTTCGTGCATGTGAGTGCGAATCATAATCATATCCACCATAGAACTAATAACTGCCGCACTATCTCTTATAATTTCTCCACGACCAAGTTGCAAATCATTATTAGATAAAAAGATTCCAAAACCACCAAGCTGATAGATTCCAACTTGAAAGCTTACGCGAGTGCGAGTAGAACTCTTTTCAAAAATCATTGCAAGAGTTTTACCACTTAAATAAGGTGTTGCAATCCCATTCTTATAATCTTGTTTAATCTTTATTGCAAGTGCTAGAATTTCTAGAATCTCATGCTTTGTAAAATCATTAATAGTGAGAAAATGTCGCATACCTTTCCCTTTAAATATGCAAAAAAATAAAAGTATAATATTACAATAAAACGCAATAAAAACGACACTTTTTGATGAAATTTTTACACTATACAAAAATTATTTAAAGCATAAATTAATAATTTTTCGCATAAGAGAGCTATGAATAAAAATAATAAAACAAAAACGCAATAAGCAAAATATACAAAAATATAATAGATTCTATAATGTATAGAATTACAAAAATTGCATTACACAATGCAATAAATTTACAAAATATTATATGAAAAAGTAAAAAATTGTAATTTTATTGTATAATACACGCTTTGTGGAAAACTCACATGCCAATCCTAAAAGTTGGTTGCCATTTATTTATTTAAATTATTTGTTATGTTTTTAGCAGACATTTTTTTTGCGATAGGTAAAAGGTTAATGGGCATGGTGGCAAAACCAATTCACAAAATTTATGTTAAATTTTAAGGAGTTTATACTATGGTTACTATGAAAGATTTGTTGGAATGCGGAGTGCATTTTGGACATCAAACAAGACGTTGGAATCCAAAAATGAAAAAATTCATTTTTGGTGTTCGTAAAAACATTCACATTATTGACTTACAAAAGACATTGCGTTACTTCCGCTATACATACAATATTGTGCGAGATGCAGCAAGCGAAGGAAAAGTTATTATGTTTGTTGGCACAAAGAAACAAGCAAGCGACACGCTTAAAGAATATGCAGAAAAAGTAAATGCACCTTATGTAAATTACAGATGGCTTGGTGGTATGCTTACGAATTTTAGCACAATTAAAAAATCTGTGCGTAAGCTTGAAATTATTGAGGAAATGGAAGCAAGCGGGCAAATTGATCTACTCACTAAAAAAGAAAAGCTTATGCTTATGCGTAAAAAAGAGAAACTAAATAAGTATCTTGGCGGAATAAGACATCTTAAAAAAGCTCCAGATATGCTTTTTGTTGTTGATGCACTTAAAGAGAAAATTGCAGTTGGAGAAGCTAGAAGACTTGGTATTCCAGTGGTTGCTCCGCTTGATACAAACTGCGACCCTGATTTAATTGATTATCCAATTCCAGGAAACGATGATGCTATTCGCTCTATACAGCTATTTTGTAAAGAAATTAGCGATGCTATTACAGAGGGGCGAGAAATGAATGGCATTGAAGGTGCAGAAAATCTAGAAAATGCAGAATTAAAGCCAGCAACAGATGAAGAAAAAGAAGAGATGATGGCAGAATTGCAAGATGAATTGGCAAAAGAATTTCAAGAAAAAGAAGGAGATATGTAATGCGAGATGAAACTAAAGAGGCATTGCAAAATGCAAAAGAAGCACTAAGCAAAGTTGGAGAACAACTAAAGCATGAAGCAAAAGATTTAGTAGGTGAAATAAAAGGACAAGCACAAGAGATTTCTGCTAAAGTCGTTGCAGAATTGCGTAAAAAAACAGATGCTGGCATTATGGAATGCAAAAATGCACTAAAAGAGTGCAAAGGTGATATTGAGGAAGCAATAGAATATTTACGCAAAAAAGGCTTAAGCAAGGCGGCTAAAAAAGCAGACAGAATTGCAGCAGAAGGAGTTATTGCACTTAAAGTTGCTGATGATTTCACAAAGGCAACTTTGGTTGAAGTGAATTCTGAAACAGACTTTGTTGCAAAGAATGAGGATTTTCAAGAGATTGTTGCAAACATTCTTGATTTAGCTTTTAAACGTTCGTTAAATACAACAGAATCTTTAATGGAACTTAGCATTAATGGTGAATCTTTTGAGGATTACTTAAAACAAAAAATAGCCATTATTGGAGAAAATATTGTTATAAGACGAATTGCTACTATTACATGTAAGCCAAATCAGATTATTAATGGGTATTTACATCATAACAAAAAAGTTGGGGCAATAACACTTTTAAGCTATGAAAATAGCGCAAACGCTACACAGCTACATGAATTTGGCAAACTTTTAAGCATGCATATTGCTTCTATGAAACCTAAATTCTTGAGTTATAAAGAGCTTGATAAAGATTTTGTAGCTAAAGAGAGGGTGGCAATTGCAGCTGAACTTGAAAAAGAAAACGAAGAGTTAGCACGACTTAAGAAACCATTACATCGTATTCCAGAGTTTGTGAGTTATAGCGAACTTACAGAATCTGTATTGCAGGCAAAAAAAGAAGAGTTGAAAGATAACTTGAAAAAAGAGGGTAAGCCAGAAAATATTTGGGATAAAATTATTCCGGGGCAACTAGAGAGATTTATCATAGATAATACGATTTTGGATCAAAGATTGACCTTGCTTGCACAATTGTATGCGCTAGATGATAAAAAGACTATTACGCAAGTTCTTGATGAAAAAAGTAAGGCTTTGAATGACAATATATCGGTTGTTTCTTTTATTAACTTTGAGCTTGGTGAGGGCATTGAGAAAAAGGTGGATAATTTTGCAGAAGAAGTAGCTGCACAAATGAAATAATCATTATATTAACACTTTAATAATCTTTAGATAGTCGTGCTAAACTTATACAAAATTTTAGCGACACATGAAAATAAATCGTAAAAATAAATATTGTAATTTGATATTTTAATCCAAATTACAATATATCCCTACATAAAAATAATTTACAACATTTTAAATTTTAACTAGCAAATAGACAAACAATTGCAGATAGACGAACATATTGTTTATTATCACAATAAACTACATTAATCAAATAAAAAAAATTAATTTAAAAAGATAATTGTTTTATTCGTTATATCTAGCAAATATTTCTTAGAATTTTCGTGCTATAATACCACTTATTTTTATTTTGCTTAAAAGGGGTTGGTTATGCGCGTTATCTTGTCATGTCTTATTGTGTGTTTTAGTGCTATCTTGTGGGCAAGTGATATTTCTGGTGTTTATGCAGTTAAAACAGATAGCGATGAATCATATATTGAGATTTTTAAAAAAAATGGTAAGTTTTATGGAGTAGGCTTTGCAAATAAGAGTGGTAAAAGCTCTGGAAATGATATTAAAAATCCAGACCCAAAGCTTCGCGATAGAAAAGTAGGTGGAAGTGTATTTTTATGGAATCTAGAACATAAAGAGGACAATAAGTATCATAATGGCAAGCTATATAATTTTCAAAATGGCACAACATATTATGTAAGTGCAAAGCAACTTGACAATATATTGGAATTACGCGTAAGTAAAGATAAAAAGGGATTATTTGGAAAAACATTGTCATGGAGAAAAATGAGCGATAAAGAAATCGCACCATACCAAGCAAAAAGACCAAATATTGAAACATTGCAATTACCAAATTGAAAGCTAGATTCTCTATTTGTGTATATAAACATAAATTAAAGCATTTAAGGCTAATAAAAATATTTTAAATTTTTCTTAATTTATATTTATGTAACTCCCTTTTATCAAACTAAAATAATAAAAGTAGTATATTAAAATACGCTTCAAATAAATATATAAAGCTTGAAAATTTATTTAAATAATTAATAGAATGATAAATTTGATTAATCTATGGACTTTACTATCTCAAGTGAGATATACTAGAATGACTATAAAATTACAAGAATGCTAATTGGCAAAATTAGTAATTCTTTGCACTATTTATTAGAATCTTTTATTAGAAATCCTAATAAATGTTTGCAAGTTAAACAGCAAATTCAACATAAGATTATGTTAATTCTTTATGCTCTTCTATCATCTATCTGTATTGTATTGCCCTATTTAATTCTATTTCAATTTATTAATGTGGCTATTGACTTGTTTTTTTTTGTAAAATCAAAATGCCATTTTATAGTGGCACAATTTTATTTATTAAGGAGAAATCATGGTAATTAGAGATGCAAATCATGCAGAACAACTTGCTATACAAGCAAAGGCATTAAAAGATAAGCATAGTCCTGCAGATAAAGGTAAGTTTAATGAGATTAAAAACGCATTGCTTAGTCAAGGCTATGGCGCACTTGTGCGTAAATACAATATTGAATCATGGGATTGATATTTAACATATCTAATCACATTTGTAATGAAATTGCATGTCGCAACTTTGCAATACTTTTATACTTGGCAACTTGTAAGATATAGGAAATATTTTACTCTGCATTTGCAACAAATTGAAAGCTAGATTCTATAAGTTTATATGTAATTTTATACATCAATAGATTATATATAAAACTAAGTAGGTCGTAAGTGTGGCGACAGGCTTGCAAAGTCAATAGCCATTTCATTTTGACTAAACTCATGACTGCTACTCATAGTAACAATATATATAGTATAAGCATTATATTGCTTTTCCTTTTTGCGTATAAGCTGCAATCTTTTTGTCATAGATTCTATACTTGCAAATGGCATGCAAATAAATATCATTTCTCTATCATTATCAATAAAATCACAATAATCGCTATATTGCAATGTAAATCCCATAGAAATTAACTCTAAAAACACCATATTTTCATAAACGCGTATAAAATGCCTAGAATCTGCAAAGTCGGCTGAAAGTGTGAAATCATAGAAATACAACTTATATTTTTTTGTTTTAGTCGTGCTACATGTATCAATGTGTTGGCAAATATATACAATATTATTTATTTGTAGGCTTTGTATTAGTGGGTAGATTCTATCTTTAGATATTTTTATGTGTTGTTTTAAATGAGTATAGATTCCATAAATGCTAGTTTTAATTGACTGCAATGAAAGAATATGGCTAAATATCAAAATATCATCTTTTAATGAAAATTTCATGCTACGCCACTTATATTCACGCTTTTTATAATCTGAAAGTAGCAACATTTCTGGGTTATTGCCATCTTTAATAAAATTAGAGAGTAAAGCCTCAATGCTTAAATTTTTCTTATCAATACCTATATATTCCTCAAAGCTTAATGGCAATACAAGTAATGGATGAAAATCTTTAGGGCATGCCTCAATACTACCTATATAAATACAAGGACATGTAATCGCTATATCGCTAAAATACCTACTTAACTCCAATGTAACATTGTCTATAATCAATAATTCAAGTTGCTTGCAAATATCCTTTAATGCCTGCTTTGCATGCTCCAATAGACTTTTTGAAAACAGCATATTACAATCTATATAAAATACATGTTGCAATTGCCTTGCATGCCAAAGTGCAAGTGTTGTTTTGCCGCTTTGTGGGGGTCCATAAAGAAATGTTTTATTATGGCAAATATTTATACTGCGTGGGAAAAAGTATCTAACCTTTGGAATCTCATTAAACATACATGCACTCACTTTTGTTTGCAATATAGCAAATAAGGCTAAATATCACCTTAATAAAAAATATTCAATCCAAGCTTTTTTGGCTCATTGTATCATATAGTTAAAGTTTGAAATAATCAAATAATATTATTTTTGAAGTTTGACAAATTTAAAGCAATATTAAAGCAACATGGTTTTAAACTAGATTCAATCTAGCTAAAGTAAAATTTAGAATCTACTCCCCCTCCGTCATTGCAAGCATTGTGAAGCAATCCATAATATGAAAAGCAAAGTAACAAACAAAGCAATCCACAAAAAAGCACAAACAGCACAACAGATTCCAAACTAGATTCTAAAAAAGTGGATTGCCACGACTTGCTTTACAAGTCTCGCAATAACGATAGGATAGATTCTAAAAGCATTTCAGAATCTATCTTTTTAAATTCTAAGTATATTTTAGAATTTAGTTCAAAAATTCTTATTTTATTTAAAGATATACCCCATTCAGATTCTCACTAATTTTAGAATCTAGCATTTTTAAAATATTATTACTCAATACATTAAATAATAAAGCATAAATAAATTAAGCAAATGTATAATATAATTATATTGCAATAAATTTAAATTAAGATAGCTTGTTATAGGTTCTTAAAAAAGGGATTAAAAACATTAAGCAAGCAAACGAAAAAAGCTTAAGATTTTTAAATCTTAAGCTATGGAAAGCAGTTTTAAAAGTCGTATCACTTATAACAGGCATAGCCTACATGCTAAGACTATTATTAAGATACTAAAAGAAAAAGCCCCTTAGGAGAGGGGCAAGGAAATTATAGCATAAAAAGGGCTTAATATGAATATAGATGATATTATTATTGGGTGCTTAGTTTTGGCAGGCTTAATTCAAATGTTCTTTAATTGGAGCTATGATAAAAAGATACAAGCTTTACAAAATGAGATTAAAGAACTCAAAGACAAGCTGGAAAAGGAGAAAAACAATGAGTAACAACATAATGCAGTAATGAAACAAGTAAAGCTATTTTTGAATAAGAATTTAGTCAAAGCTTAGAATCTACATTGTAACAAGTTAGAGATAGCTTGTTACAAATATTGATAGGAGGTAAGCATGAATAAGTTAAAAATTCTTAGAATGATAGTTTTATCTTTGCAGATTGTATTTTATGCAGTCTCATTGTATAAGCTAATCGGATAAAGCCTAAGTTTCAAGCCCTTATTTTTAAAGAAAGGGGGTGATTAACTTATACAATGCTTGTATTCTATCATAAATTTTAAAGGATTTGGCTATGGATTTAAATTTTGTTTTGATTGTGATTTTAGCAGCTTGGGCTAGTGTTAGTGAATATAGAATATATCGCTTAGAAAAAAAGCTAGAAAAGGAGAAAGACAATGAGCAATAACATAATACAACAAAGAAAA
>X347_Brown_Bear__coassemble_1576_pt1 | contig 13400 bp, 11 predicted proteins | sample X347_Brown_Bear__metabat2_high_PE_010 | metagenome-assembled genome bin X347_Brown_Bear | reverse complement strand
GGGAGAGAGGCGAAAAGAACAATTTATTTATGGGATTAGTAGGAATGATTGATGGGGCTTCTACCCCCCCCCCCCCCCTTACTCTCGGCTTAAAATCCTACCTTTTAACACTCGCTTTTTTGATTTCCACACTCCTTTATAACTTTTTACTTGCGTTTATAGATATAGATTCTATAAAGATTTTAAGTATTGTAAGTTATCTTATGTTAAAATGATAGAAACTTATGGATTTACCCATGATTTAATGACAAAATAAGGCAGCAATAAATGAATAAAAAAATTACTATAATCGCAGCTATCATAACATTTATATTAATATTTTTTGCCATAAGGCAAATCAAACAAACACAAATAGAAAATAAAAATCATCAAATCACACACAATATGCAAGCAGATAAAAAGAAGCAAAAAGCAGAAGGTATCAATGAAATCAAGCAAGAAAATAAACTAGATAGACCAAAAACCTTAGAATCCTTGCAAGAAAAATACACCAATATCACTCCAAAACAATGGGGTGATAAGCTAGCAGGCGTTACCTCAACTTTGCCAAATGACAAAATGCCTATTGTTTATCTCACCTTTGATGCGTGTGGCGGTGCGTATGATAAAGCTATAATCAATTATTTAATACTCAATAAAATCCAAGCCACTCTTTTTATTAACTCTCGCTGGATTGATAAGCATAAAAATGATTTTTTAGAACTCGCGGCAAATCCGCTTTTCTCCATTCAAAATCATGGCACATTGCATAGACCACTAAGCGTTAATGGTAAATCAATCTATCATATTAAAGGCACAGAATCTATTAAGGGTGTGTATAATGAGATTATGAAAAATGATGGACTTATTTTTGAGCTTACAGGAAAAAAGCCTATATATTTTCGCTCTGGAACAGCATATTATGATGAAGTGGCTATACAGATTGCTAAAGATTTGGATTACAAGATAGCTGGCTTTGATGTGTTGGGAGATGGAGGTGCGACATTTTCAAAAGCACAGATAATAAGGCAAATTAAAAAGGTTAAAAATGGCTCAATACTTATATACCATTTCAACAAACCAAAAAGCAGCACATTTGAAGGCATTAAAGAAATTGTGCCAATACTTAAAAACGCAGGTTTTCATTTTGGCAAACTTGAATAATATTTAATATTTTGCTTAATATATACACAACAATCAACTTAAAAAGGCTTATAAAGCAATTTGAAGCTAGCAATAGAAAAATATTTAGATATTAACTCAATAAAGCTAGAAAAATAACACAAAAGCTTGAAGCAAATAAATATAGCCAAAACTAAAGTGCTAATTATTTTAATAAGTAAGCAATGTTTTACATTTCATTAAATTAATTATTTTCATTATGATTTATATTGCTTTGTATGCGAAAAGATTCTAAAAGCTCTAATACCTTCTTGCTCTTTAAATGCTCTTTTGCTTGATAGAATCCATCTTCAATGCTTTCTGCATATCCATAAATATATAGGCTAGCACCAGCATTAAGTGCCACTAAATCTGCTTTTTTACTCTCATTGCCATGAAAAATATCAAATGTAATCTCTGCATTCATAGCTACATCGCCACCGCGTAATTCCGCATGGTTTGCAAGCTCTATGCCTAATTCTTGTGGTGAAAATATATAGGTTTTTATCTCTCCATTTTGCAATTCGCTAATTTGCGTAGCCGCACATAAGCTTATTTCATCAATCCCATCTAGCCCATGCACAACCATAGCCCTTTGAACACCTAAAATCTTTAGTGCATTTGCAATAAGCTCTGTGTAATCCTTATGAAAAACTCCAATTAGCTGATGTGTAGGACGCAATGGGTTGCTTAATGGTCCAAGCAAATTAAAGAAGCTTTTAAAGCCAAGCTCTTTACGCACACCTTGCACATGCTTTAGTGCATTGTGTATATTTGGCGCAAAAAGAAAAGTAATGCCAAGATTCTCATAGCATTTCTTGCAAGTATCCATATTCATATTTACATTAATGCCAAGATTTGTTAGCAAGTCAGCACTTCCGCTTTTGCTTGTAATTCCTCTGTTGCCATGCTTTGCAACTTTTACACCCATGCTTGCAAGTAAAATTGCTGTTGTTGTTGATACATTAAAGGTTTTCCTTGCACTGCCACCTGTTCCTACAATATCAAAACGTTTAGAATCTTGTATATCAAAACGTTTTGCTTTTGATATAAGCAAGCTTGCAAATGCGGCAAGTTCCTCGCCATTTGGCTTTTTTAGGTAAAAACTTGTAATAAGGCTACCAAGTTGAGCCTGTGTTAAATCATTTTCAGCTATACACTCCATTAAATCATAGCTTTCCACAAAATTAAGATTCTCTAAATGTGCCAATTTTTGTAGATATAGTTTAATAGGAATGCTTTTGCGTTTGTAATGTATAAAGTTTAGAATCATCTTTTCACCATATTGAGTGCCAATAGATTCTGGGTGAAATTGCAATCCAAAAAGTGGATATTGCTTGTGAGTTACCGCCATAACTTCGCCATCATCACTCACAGCATTAATATGGAAGCAATCCGGTATATTTTCGCGTTTAGCAACTAAGGAATGATAGCGTGTAATGGCAACATGCTGCGGAATATTTGTAAAGATTCCATCTTCTGTGTGAGTTAGCGGAGATACTTTGCCATGAACTATGCTTTTTGCATTTACTATAGGCACATCAAAAGCATATAAAATCGCCTCATGTCCAAGACATATACCAAGAATGGGATATTCCCCTTTTAGCTGCGATACAATATCAAGGCAGATTCTAGAATCTTTTGGGCTATTTGGTCCCGGACCTAGTATTATATGGGTTGGTTTTATCATTTGTATAGTTTCAATATCTATTTCATCATTGCGTTTTACAATAACTTCAAATCCAAGCCTTGCTACAAGCTGGTAAATATTGTAAGTAAAAGAATCATAATTGTCAATTAATAGTATCACTTATAAGCTCCATTTAGGATATAAATAAAATTGTAACGCAAAATTAATTATTTGCATTATGTTTGCTTTAATTGCTGTAATTTTTGCTCAAGGATTTCAAACTCATTCTTTAAAGATTCTATATCTTGCATTCTTTTTTTGCCCTCATGTAAGTAGTGTGGCGGTATAGTGCTTGAAAGTAGCTCATTAACATATAGCATGCCATCGCCGCTTTGCTCATAAATTGATTTTAAATGCGTAAAACCCTCACTTGAAAAAAAGTAACAATAAAGACCAATAGCCTTTTCTTTGTCTAATAATCTTAGAATCAAAATCCCAGCATTTGCCACCGCAATACACTCTTTTATCTCTTCTCCAAGTATTGTAACCTTTGGGATAATGCTACGCAATGAGAGTAAAATATCATAGGGTTGCAAGCGGTATTTTTGTATTTTTTGCTTATTTCCACTTGTTTTTTTATGTGTGAAATGAGTGCTAAATCCGCAAGGTGCAAAATCTGCAATTCCTACATCATAATATTCAATTTCTGAATCTTTATTGCCTCCATATACTCTTTGCCCGCGAAAAATCATTGCATCCATATCGGCTAGACTAATTTCATAGGCTTGCTGTGCCTTATTTGCAAGATAGTAGCTTGCACGCAAATCATGCGTTTTTACATCATTAATATGCGTTATTTTAGAATATTTGCTTATCTTTTTTTGACGAAATAATAAAGCTATTTCATCAATATTTCTAAGTTGATTATATTTGCCATCTTTTACATAGAAGTGAGGATTATTGGCATTAATATGCAGAATCTCTGTGTTATTATGAGATATTACAAGCACTGAAAAATCGCAGGCTTGATGTGGGAATATATTTTTAGGTAGCTCTATTACTGCCTCTATCATGCGTTCTTTTACAAGCTTATCGCGAAGCTTTTCCTCTAAAAAGCTTTTTTGCAATGTCTGATTTCGCACAATAAAAACGCCACGTTCCTTTAAGTGTGCTAAAGCATGGGTTAAGAATACTAATTCGGGATAATTTTTTGCCAAAATGCCAATTTTACTAAAACGTTCATCGCCTTTAAGCTGTTCAACTCCCATGTGTGCGTAAAGTGGTGGATTGCAAATTACCTTATTAAATTGCCTTAATATATTACCAGCTTTAAACATTGGCTGCTTTAAAATATCATTAACATGTAGTTTATATGTGCTTATTTTTGCAAAACGAGCAATAAGTTTTGCAATATTAGATAATCTCTCATCAAGCTCCTCTCCGTATAAATGTATATTTGGCTTAAGATTAGCTAATGATAGAAAAATACTTCCAATACCATAGCATGGATTATACACTTCATCATTATCTTGCAAATCTAAAAGTAGGGCTAGTAAATCATTAACTTCTTTTGGTGTAGAGTAATAATAAAGCTTATTTGTAGTGCGTTTTTGTGAAATAATATGCAAAAAATGTTCTATATCATGTAATTCTATACTGCTTGCCTGCAATGTTTTTAGAATCTTTGCAACATTTACATTATTGCTTATAGGCACATAAAGCTGCATTCCTATAAGATTCTGTAAAATTGTATGGAAATCATCTTTAATTATTTTTCTTTTAATAGATTTTGCAATCATATCTGAAAGTATTGCTGGATTTTCTTTTTTAAATATAAAAAGTTCAAGCATAATGCTTACTACATCAAGCAAATCAGAATGATAACGTTTAAGATAATCAAAACAATCAAGCAATTTTTTCACAATATACCTTCTAGCACGACTTTATCCAAACTATTTTCAAAAAATTTATTTTTAAGGATTGATAGTAAAAAATCAGTTTGAAAATTAATAAGATTCTTTCTAAGCCTTTTATTATAGCTTAATTTTGTCTATAAAAGTCTAAGCCATATAAAGAAATATAACTTTAGCATTATTAAATTATAAGCTATAATTTAATAAATTAAAGGAGGTATTATGCGTGATTTTATGGCATTATGGAATATGTTTGTGGAGCTAGATTGGAGAAAACATAAGGCTGCTATATTGCGTTATGCTCACAGATTTTGCTATTTACATGCAGTAGATAGTATTCCAAGTATAGATGAAAAACAGCTTATTGGAGTGCAAGAATACTATAATACTTTAAGTCTAAATACTCTTAATTTCTGCACTAATAAGCCAGCTACAAATGCACTATTATGGGGTGCAAGAGGTTGTGGCAAAAGCTCAATTATAAAAGCTATATGTTATAACTATACTTCTTTATATCCTTCATTGCGTATATTTGAGATTGAAAGCAAAGATATTTCTATGTTGCCACTTTTATTTGATTGTATGCGTAAAAGTGAGTATAAATTTATTGTGTTTTGCGATGACCTAACTTTTATGCCTCATACAGAAATATATCAAGGCTTAAAGAGTGCAATTGATGGTTCTATGGAGCAACAAGCTGCAAATATAATAGTATATGCTACTTCAAACTTGCGACATTTAATACCTGAAAATATAGAATCTAATATATTGCATACACAAGATAGCGTGCATGAATTGCTTGCCTTAAGCGATAGATTCCCTTTGCAAATTGGCTTTTATAATCACGGACAAAAAGAATATCTAGACACATTATCTCATATTATACAGCAAGAAAATCCAATGCTAACATCTGACAAAATAGCAAAAATTATGCAGGAAATAAAACAAGATTCACTAAATTTTGCCACAAAGATTGGCAATGCTAATCCACGCACAGCAAAAAACTATTATATGCTTTGCTATGATAAAATTATGAAAATAATTACAAATAATACTTATTAGCTACATAAAAGGAAATTCATGCAAATACCATTTTTTACAAGCAAAGATAGTAAATTATTTTGCAACACACCATTACATTTTACACTTACAAATCGCTATAATGGCATTAGCTCTCAACCTTATGATAGTTTAAATATCGCATATCATGTAAATGACAAGCAATCAAATGTATTGCAAAACAGGGCATATATTATGCAAAAATACTATAAAGATAAAACCATTTTATATCTAAATCAAATCCACTCTAATACTATTTTTACAACAAAACATGCAAACACTCATATAGATTCTATACCATATAGCTATAACTTGGGACAAATAGAAAAAAATGAAATTTACAGATCTAACATACAACAACATAAGCAATATAATGAGACTCTTATAGGTAATGGTGATGGCATTATTTGCGATACTTCTAATGTGGTTTTAATGAGTATGGTAGCAGATTGCAATCCTATTTTAATATATTCGCCAACAAAACAGATATTTGCCATATTGCATGCAGGTAGGCTTGGAGTGTGTCAAAAGATTCTAACTCATGCACTTATATTGCTTAAAAGTAATTATGGAATTGATATATGTGATATTCTTGTGTTTATTGGGGCTTCAATTCGTAAATGTTGCTATGTTATTGGAAAAGATTTAGCTATGCAAATTACAAATGAATTTGGCACAAATCATGTTTTATATGAAAATAATCAATATAGGCTTGATATGATTGGACTTTTATGTGATGAGCTTAGTGCATGCGGTATTAAACCTTTGCAAGTAGAAATACATGATTGTTGCACTTGCTGTAATGAGGCATATTTTTCTTATCGTAGAGAAGGTTTAACGGGTCGATTTGGACTCTTTGCAAGCCTTAATTATTAACCTTGCTAGGTTTATTTTATTGTTTTTAGAATCTATGGAAATTTCAGAATCTAACTTTTTCAATCAAAATTTGTTAAGTGGTTTGGTTCTCTTTACTTTCATATTATGGATTGCTTCGGCTTTGCCTCGCAATGACTGAGTGGTGGATTCTAAAACAAAATGAGAATTTTTGAAACTTAGGTTATAAAACTATTTTAGAACCTAAGTTTTTCAGTTTATAAATCTAATTTAGAAACCCACACAGATTCTGAAACCAATTTAGATTCTAGTATATCGTTATTTCATCATGTTTTAGACTTGCGTAGCAAGTCGTAGCAATCTATACCCATAGAATCCAAAATAGATTCTAAACTAATTTCAATAATGTATAAATTTAGCTTATATACATTATATAAGAATTAATAATGCTATTTAAAGCGAGATTAATAATATAGCTTTAGTAAAATAAAGTTTAAAAAGTCTTTTAGCCTAACTTTTTAAATTATTTGATTTGCTTTTTGTATTTATACGCAAGTAATATGTACTAACGCCTATTACCAAAAAGAGCCAAAATGGTAACATTTGTGCGATAATTTGCATGCTATATATGCTATCAATACCATAATTTGCCTGCTGCAAATAAAGTTTCATAAAATACGAAATAGGTAGAATCTGATTCCAAAATGAAGCAAAAACTTCCATGCTATTTTGTGGATAGGTAATGCCAGCAAAGGCTAGTGATGGTGCGGTATAGGCAGCAATAATGCTTATAGACTTTGATGAATATTGCAGAATTGACTGCACGCACACAACAATTCCTGATATTGCAATAGAAAAGACTACTAAACCAAGCAAAACAATAAACATATTGCCCTCACTAGGATAGCCCAAGAAACCAAATACAGCAAGCATAGCCACACCCCAAAATAACGAGGTGCAAACATTTAATGCTATTTTTAAAAACAAATTTGATATGCTTTTTGGCATAGTGTTAATTAGATTAAGCATACCAACAGCAACGAGAATCTGCCACATACATGGCAAAATTATTGTGAGTAAAAACTGCGCATAATCATTGCGTGGGTTAAAGAGCGCTTCAATTTTTGGAATAATTGGCATTGCTTTAGCCTTTGCTATATTCATGTTTGCATCTTTTGCTAGATTTTTCCCAACGGAGCTTATTGCATTAAAAGTTGTAATTACTTGTAGCATGGCACTATTTACTGCCTTACCAATAAGCACAAATTGAGCATTATAATACACTCCAATATTGACACTTATGCCCTTTCTCACATGTGCTTGAAAGTTATTTGGAATAGCTACTATGCCATAGATTTTGCCTTGATTTAGATCAATTCGTGCTTCATGTAATGAGTTATATTGCCTTGCAATCTGTAGGGCTGGGGTAGATTCTATATAGAATTTCAAATCTCTGCTAAGAGAGCTTTTATCATCATCAACAATGCCAATAGGCAAATCGGTAGGTATGCTATGAAAGAAAATGCTATATGCAAGAAACCCCAAACAAGGCGGCAGAATAATCCAAATAATGAAAAACATGCGATATTTTTGCATATATTTTTTTAATTTATTAAAATAATTCATACTACTCCAAACATCTCAAATCAATAAATTATACATATATGAAGTTAAGGTTTAGTTAAGCATTTAAAACTATCTAATAAGCCTAGATCTAAATAATAAAATCTTATTCATATCTTTTAGCTTTAATAAAATTTCAATATAAACATTATTTCTCCAATTCATTCTTATAATTTTACTAACAATGCAATTTATTCCACAACCTAAAAAGTTTAAATATATAATTTAAATCTTTTTAAACAAGCTGCCTTAATAATATAGAGTAAAGATAGAATCTAAAAAGAGAGTTTAGGAATACTCTATAAAAATATAAAGGCATCTTTATTATACAACTAATTAGCCGTCTTAAATAGTTAAAATCATACTTTAAAAAAGTATAATATTAAACTTATGGCATATAAATCATGCTGCAATACGCATAATATCATTATAGAATCCAAGTAGCATAAGACTTATAATAAGGCTAAGTCCAAGCAATACAAGCGTATTTGCTATTTTTTCATGTAACATTTTGCCAGTTATCCATTCATATAGCACAAAAAGTATTTGTCCGCCATCAACAATAGGTATGGGCAGCAGATTAATTACGCCAAGATTCACAGATATAAGCGAAAGAACTAAGATAAAATTTATAAATCCAGCATCATATGCCTTTGCACTCACATCGGCAATGCCAATAACGCCACTAAGATTCTCAATTCCAATAAGACCAAACAGCATATCTCTAATCCCTTTATAAATAGCAAGGGTATTTTCATATACCATTATTGTGGCTTTTTTTAGAATCTTAATTGGACTAAAATACACAATATTTATAGTCGGCGTAATGCCTAGTAGCATTTTGTCATCTTTCATGCTTAAAGGCACAAGAAGCTCTATAATTTTTCGATTTTGTTCTGATTTTATAGAATCTATTGTTGTATTTGGTTGAGTATTGCGGGATATAAGCAGTTTTGCTGTATTTGTTGTATTTTTATCTTTATTTAATGCTGGACTAATATCGCTAAATTTTTCTATTTTTATGCCATTTACACTTAATATTTCATCATTTTTTTGCAAAACATTATATGCGGCAAATTCTTTTCCAATATCTCCAACTATAGCTTTGTCAGAATATCTTGGAACTCCATTTGCAAATAGGCAAACATACACTATAAAGGCAAATATAAAATTAAATAATGGTCCCGCTAAAAATATCATAATGCGTTTTAATGGATGTTTGCTAATTAGTGAATCTTTTGCGTCTTTGCTATCATTTATATTTTCAGAATCTTTAGAGATAGAATCTTTGTCTTCTCCTTTTAGCTTTACATAGCCACCAAGCGGTATTATTGAGAGTGCGTATTGTGTATTTTTATAATTCCATGTAAAAAGTTTTTTACCAAAACCTATGCTAAATACTAAGACTTTAACACCAAATAAACGCGCACATAAAAAATGTCCTAACTCATGAAAAAATATTAGAAATGAGAGACCAATAATGGCAAGCAATAATCCCATTTATTGTATAGCCTTATAATATTTGAAAGTATAATCAAGCCCAGAATACAATGTAACAGCGACTGCAATCCACAAAAATAGTGTTCCACCGGGGAAAAAATCGGCAAGCAAAAAGGCAATAGCTAGAATCTGAAATCCTGTTTTATATTTGCCAAGAGAGCTTGCAGCTACATTTTGTTTTGAGTTTGCCGCTACGACACGCAATCCTGTGATATAAAACTCACGAGACAAAATAATAAACACCGCCCAAGCATTAGCCCTATCAAGCAATAATAGACCAATAAATGCTCCAAGTATAAGCATTTTATCAGCCAATGGGTCAAACACTTCTCCAAATGTGCTTCCCAAATCAAATTGCCTTGCTATATATCCATCAAAAAAATCAGTAATAGAAGCAATGCAAAATATGAGACAAGCAAAATAATTACGCCATGAAATATCAACCCAATCAGGTGCAATGCTCTCCCAATGCAACATAGCAACAAGAAGTAAAACGGCAAGCAAAATGCGAGAGCAAGTTAAGATATTGGGTATATTTTTCATTTCATAAATTCCTAGTTAATCATATTATAAAAATAGTCGCATTATAACAAAAATTTATTGTTACATGTCTATAAGATATAAAAAGCTTATATCTTTATTGATTATTAAAAGCTTATTTCTAAACGCATTGTTGCATAGTTGGAATCAAGTAATTGAGTGCTAAATTCTTTTTGTTTATATGAATATATGTAAGATAGAGATATTCCCTTCCATGCAATTAATGCACCAAACTCTGCTTCATATACAAATCTATTCATATCTAGATTGGTTTGAACTCCACCAATGGTATTTCCTTGTATAAAAATATTGCGTCCTACAAAACGTTCAGAAATACCTCCAATAATATAGAATCTAAAGGAATCATTAAGGCTTGTTGTGCCAATGTGATTTGCAGCAGCCTTTTGTATTCCAAAATCCCCTTGCAAGCCATAGCCAATACGCATACGCATGCCAATTTCTGCATGCGTGTGTGCATTTCCGAGTGCAATAATTCCATACGGCAAAACATCAATAATATTTGGGACAATATCTAATCTATACATTGCTTTATAGTATAGATTTAAGATAAACTCATTTTGAATTTGACTATTCCAACCTGCAAATGAATACAAATTTATAAGCTTATGTATCCATTCTTGTGCCTCTTTACCAAGTGCATCTTTACCTACCATGCCAAAATTTAGCTCCAATTGTTCTACAAAATTATTTGTGCGATTTTGTATCATAGTATTTAGATAAAGATAGCCACCATAAGGTGTGTCATTTTGTGGTGGTTGCAATGAATAACGATCTGATGGAGTATAAATTTCTTGTCCCAATGAAATGCCAAATGAACTTGCATACTCGCTGTCAAAAATCCTAGATAATAGGGCAACATGGCGAAGTGGGCTATTAATCCATTCTTTTGAAGTGTAGCTTAAATTATGACCAGCAGTATAATATCTATCATAATTTGTAGGCTCAAAATAAGCATCATTATCGCTTGATAATGCAATGTGGTGTTTTTCATACGGGATTAACTCACTTGCATATCCTATGCCAAACATTGTGAATAAAAGTGTAAAAAATAAATTAAATCGAAAAAAAATACATAATTCCCTTTCATTTAATAATATTTCTGAAATATCTAGTTAAGAAATTATATCAATATTGTTTGATGTTTTAATATATGTATTTTAAAATATGCTATTTATACTTTATAGTTCCTTGTAATTTTTGTTTTAACTTAAAAGATTCCATATACTTTCAAAATAGAAAATTAGATTCTATAAAGCTAAAATCTTTAATTGCAATAAAGCCAAATCGTCATTGCATCAAGCTTTCCATAAACATAAAAAACAAGAAATAATCGTAAATAAGCCGCTAATAAAATGGATTGTTGCGAATGCTACGCATTCTAGCTTATGACAAAAATACAGATTCTAATGATATAGAATCTTTCAATTACAACTATAATGACCCTATATCTACATAAACTAAAGTTTTTTTTCGTCAATGTGTTTTATCAAAATTTATACGCGGATCAATTACCATGTAAAGCAAATCGCTAAGAATGTTTGCAAATAAGCCTATTAGTGTGAAAATAAAAAGCGTGCCAAATACCACAGGATAATCCCTAGTAATAACGCTATCATAGCCAAGCAACCCAAGACCATCAAGGTTAAAAATAATTTCTATCAATAAATTAGAGCTAAAAAACATGCCAATAAAAGTAGATGGAAAAAGAGTGATAAGCAATAACATAGCATTGCGAAACACATGTCCATACAAAACACGCATATTGCTTGCACCTTTACTGCGAGCAAGCAACACATAGCCTTTATGTATCTCATCTAAAAATGAATTTTTCACAAGAAGTGTAAGACTTGCAAAACCTCCAACACAAATACATAAAAGTGGCAATGTAACATGCCATAAAAAATCCTTTATTTTATCCCAAGTCCCCAAAGAATCAAAGTTTTGACTTACCAAATCCTTTAAAGGGAATATATCCCAAAAGCTCCCCCCAGCAAATAGCACAATAAGTAAAATAGCAAATAAAAAAGGTGGTATAGAATATAAAAGCGTAACGCATATACTTGTGAAAGTATCAAATGAGCTACCATCATATAATGCCTTTGCAATGCCAAGTGGAATGCTTATGCAATAAATAATTAATGTGCTAAGAACCCCAAGCGTAATAGATACAGGCAGCTTTTCCTTAATAATAGATAAAACTTCTGCCTCACGATAAAAACTTGTGCCAAAATCAAAATGTATATAATTTTGTAGCATAATTAAAAATCGCTCACCAATTGGCTTGTCAAACCCATACATTACTTTAAGCTGCTCTATAAGCTCTCTATCAAGTCCCTTTGCCCCTTGATATGTCTGCAAATGTATGCTACCAATACTGCTTTCACTACGCAATGTATTTGTTAGCTTTGCACTCATTTGTTCAACAGGTCCACCAGGTGCTAGCTGGATAATAAAGAAATTCAATGCAATAATGCCAAACAAGGTAGGTATAACTAAAAATAGCCTCTTACAAACATACGATAACATATAACCCCTAATTTCATAAACATTGATTTTATTTAACAAATAATGAAATAAGTATATAATCTAATTATAAATATCTTTCACAAAGCATATAGGCAAAAATCAATAAATTTTTACAAAATGATTTACCCACTTATTTCACGAATCTTAATTGCAAATGTAAAGAATTAATTTGAAGTCTAAATATAATTGATAGATTCTGTGTGATATGAAGTAGCTAAATTTTAAGAGCCTAAGAGTAGAGCTATTATGGCAAAACAAAAGACTAAAGTATCATCTAGATTCTAAATCTTGTATATTCTAAAAATGGAGCAATAAAAATCTTAGAATCTATTTTATTGCTAGCTTTATTGGTTTGGCAATCTTTATAGAATCTAGTATCTTTTCAAGTTGAGCCTTTACAAAAAAAGCAAAAAAACTATTAGATTCTGTTATCTATGAAAGACAGGCTTATCGTAAGGCAGTTATTGAGGGCAAGAGCATAAAAGAGTATTGTGATAATTCTATTAAAGCTTTAATAGATTTTGAGGTATTCTATCAAGAATTACTTACAAACGCAAAAAAAAAACATTTTATGTAATATGTATGTAAATTACATTAATATTACTTAGTTATTT
>X347_Brown_Bear__coassemble_1567_pt1 | contig 13807 bp, 9 predicted proteins | sample X347_Brown_Bear__metabat2_high_PE_010 | metagenome-assembled genome bin X347_Brown_Bear | reverse complement strand
TGAAAGCTAGGTGATGACATGGGGATAATTTAGAATTAATCTAGCATTTTACAATTTTAAGAAGCATGATGCTAAAAAGTTTGCAATTTAATTTCTGCAATTTTATTTATTTTGAGATATATAGATCTTATAAAAGCTCTTAAGCAAAATCACTATTATAAATATTTTATTATAAATAATCTGGCAATGCAAAAATGCTAAATCACAAAAATAAAACACTGCATAAAGAAAAATAGAGAAAGTTATGTAAAAAGACTTAAAATGCTTGTTGGATGGGGGGGGCTTAAACATTCGCCCATAATCTTGCCCATAATCATACTTGCAGATACAATATAGAATCTATGCTTCTTTTTTATTAAGCTCTTTTCGTAATTCTTTAATCCTTGCGGCTTTACCTCTTCTATTGCGTAAATAATAGAGTCTAGCACGGCGAACGCGTCCAATACGCAAAACTTCTATTTTTTCTAAGCTATCGCTATAAATTGGAAAAATCTTTTCAACACCGATATTATTTGCACCCATTTTACGCACGGTAAATGTCCTATCTACGCCATTACCTCGTATTGAAATACATACGCCTTCAAAATTCTGCACCCTAGTTTTATCGCCTTCTTGGATTTTAATTCCAACACGTATGGTATCGCCTGCCTTAAATTGCGGCACATTTTTGTCTTCAATTTGTGCTTTTTCAAACTGCTCGATATACCTATTCTTCATGGATTCCTCTCTTTATCATTATAATAAGTCAGGTCTAAAATATTGTGTTTTCATCTTAGACATGGTAAGTTTTAAATCCGATATTATAGCGTGATTTCCATTTAAATATTCTGAAGTAGGTAAATTTTTTTCATTTTTTTTGTCAAATTGTTTTGATTTGGTAAAATTTGGTGCTTCTAGCATACCCTTTTCAAAACTCTCACCTTGCAAGGAAAGAGAATTTCCAAGCACGCCTTGTATATGCCTAGCAATAGAATCTGCCATACATAAAGCTGCCAATTCCCCGCCGCTTAATATAAAATCTCCTATACTAAAAATTTCTGTGGCATGTAGCTCAATAGTGCGTTCATCAAACCCCTCATATCTTCCGCAAACAAAACTAATATGATTATAATTACTTAAACGCACAGAATCTTTATGACTAAATCTAGCACCACAAGGGCTAAGAAAAATGATTCTAGAATTTCTAGCTCTCTGCAAGGCACAATCAAGCACAAGCGGATCAAGCAGCATGCCTGCCCCTCCACCAATAAGAGTATTATCAACTTTTTTATATTTATTGTAGGCAAAATCCCTTATATTAATGCACTCTACCTCTATTTGCCCTTTGCATAACGCATTTCCCATAATGCTTTGTCTAAAATAGGGCATAATTAAATCTGGAAAAAGAGTAAAAAAACTAAATCGCATATTTTTTACAACATCTCATCATTTTTTACTGCGGATGGTATCATTAATGGTTGTTACCAATTCTTGAATTGGGATTCTGTATGCTTGATATTGCTGACTTTGCTCTGGCGTTAGCTTTTGCCATTCATACGCACGACTAAGCATATAATAGGAATCAAGTGCGCCAACAAAATCTATTTTATCATTGCCTTTTGGCACAATCTTGCCATAATAGGTTTTACAATTGTAAAAATTATAGATAGAGCCATCTACAAAATGACCCTTTTCGTTTTCCTTATATCCATAGCCAAAAACATTGCCAACGCTTTTTCTATTGCGTAAATCTGGATTTTTATTGCATGAATCAGAAATTGGTTCTGCTTCAAGATTTTTCAATCCATACACATAATATTTGCCATTGTATTCAAAAATTTCAACAATGCTTTGCCCTCCATCTGTGCCTTTATGTGTTAGATAAATGCCTGAAATGTTTGCTGCATATATAACACCGACTAGACCAATCCACACCATACACACCACATAATGTATAAAACGCATAACTTCACTCCTAGTTATAAGATTCCAATAAGATTTTTGGGACTTTCGCTACAACCTTATAGACATGATTAGTTGCAATATGTTTATGCTGCAAACCGCCAGCATGCACATCATTTGGGAAAAATACACAAAGACATGCACTATTTGAAATAATTTTGTGGGCAGATTTTTGTGCCTTATAAATTATCAAATCCTTTGTTGCATTATATTGCTGCATTATAGTAAAATCGCTAGAATCTCCCACCATGAAGCATTCGCTGCCATAAATAGTTAGCTGAAAATCTACATATTTTCTATGCGTTTCAAAAAATGCTTTTTTATATGGTTTGAGCCTATAAGTTTGCAACATTGCAAAAATACCAGAATCTAAATCAATGCGTTTGCCTTTTTGATAAGCACTCTTTTTATAATCCCCTTGCAAACAAGATTCAAAAAAATTGTGTAATGTTTGCATGGCATTGTTTTGTTTAAAAAGCCACCCACAAGAATCAATTTTTGCAACAATTGCCATAAAGCCCCCTTAAAATTCCCAAAAATAGCCCAGCATTCTATAATAAAGTCTCTTAAAAATCGCTTTAAGTTACTAGCATTTATAAAGATTGTTAAATGTTGGCATAAAGTTTAGACTAAGATTCTGTTATAACAAAGCACAACTTAAATGTTTTCGTAGTTCTTTGGAAGTTTAGTTTATATAAAAATGCTAGAATAATGTCTTGTTTTTAGTATGGAATTACTATATCTTTAAAAACTTTATAAATTTGCAATATTTAGCTGAGGTGTTACATGGAGGCATACGAAAAGAAAAAAATAAGTGTAAGTGTTATGCTTGGAATTGGATTTGGCGCGTTATTACTTTTTACATGTGTTATTGCAATAATTAGTCTTGTTAATGTAAATTACATTATTGAAAGCTTGCGTGAAATTAATGATGTTAATGCTAGAAAACAAAGATATGCTATAGATTTTAGAGGCAGCGTGCATGACAGATCTATTGCAATTAGAGATGTTGTATTGGCGAATAGTTCTAATACAACAGAGCTTGCAAACCTTGAGAAAGAAATACGAGCATTACAAGATTTTTACATGAAGGCAGCAAGCGCTATGGATCAGAATTTTATTCAAAAAAATATGTTTGATTCTGAAGAACAACGCATTTATAAGTCTATTTATGAAACACGTATAAAAGCTTTGCCAATAATTGATCGTATAATCACATTGAAAAAGCAAGGGCAAAATGAATTAGCAGAAAAAGAATTAAAGGAAGTTGCCCCATATTTTGTTACATGGCTTGCACAAATTAACGAATTTATTAATTTAGAAGAGAAAAAGAATGAGAATATGACAACAGAGTTGCGTAACGCAGTAGATTCTTTTAAATTTATATTGTTTGTACTTGTTGGGGCAAGCATTATATTTGGCGTTTTAATCGCTTTATACATAATGCGTAGTCTATTAAAATCACTAGGTGGAGAGCCACACGCAGCTTCTCGTGCAGTATCTCGTATTGCTAATGGTAACTTGAAAGAAAGCGTAACATTTAGTGGAGAGGGCAGTATGCTTGCCTCAATAGCCGCTATGCAAACACGACTAAAAGAAATTATACAAGCAGTAATGGAATCTTCAAGTCGCATTAACGAGGCTACACATAAGGTTGCAAAAACATCTAATGAGGCGCAACAAGCCTCAACCATTCAAACTCAAAGTTCTTCTGTAATTACAACAAAAATACAGGAAATGAATGAAGCAATATCTGAAATTTCCACAGCGGCACAACTCTCTGAACAAAATGCACTTAAGAATGTGGAGCTTTCGCTTGAGGGTGCAAAAGTCGTAAATACAACAGCACAAGAGATTGGAAAAATGACCGAGCTTATTAACAATTCTGCAACCAATATGCGTAATTTACAGCAACAATCGCTTGAAATTAGCACAAGTGCAAGCCTTATTGCAGAGATTGCCGATCAAACAAATTTGCTAGCCTTAAATGCGGCAATTGAGGCGGCAAGAGCAGGAGAGCATGGGAGAGGGTTTGCCGTTGTTGCTGATGAGGTAAGGAGACTTGCTGAACGCACTGCAAGTAGCACCAATGAGATTTCAAAAATCATACAATCTATCCAAAATGGTATTGAAACATCTGTGGAATCTATTGAAATTATAGTGCCACAAATTGAGAAAGGTCAAGAGCTTATTTCAAATTCTGTTTCTTTACTAAATGAGATACAAGATCAAGCTCAAGATTCTCTAACAAAGGCACAAGAAGTAGCACACTCTTCAAGCCAACAGGAAGCAATGATGGAGAGCATTGCAAAAGACATGCAAAACATTGCCGACCTATCTGCAAGCACAGGACAATCTCTACAAAATACAAATGAGACAATTCACCAGCTTGAGAAAATCTCTGATGATTTAAAACAACATATGCAATACTTCAAGGTATAGTGTTAAGTATAGTTTATTGATGGGCTATAAATTGTGGCATTTGACACTAAAATGCTTCTTAAATAGCCCAATAATTAATAGAATCTTAAATAAATTTTATTCTATAAAACACAAATTATTTTATAAAACAAAAAGATAGCATTCTGAAAGCAACATAGATTCTATAATGCTTAAATGAGATTAAAAGGATTTAGATTCTAAGCATATTAATGCTAAAAAAATTTATAGTTATTTTATGTCTCTAGAATCAAATTAACTCATTAATTGCATTCCTTTTTTATCCTTTTTTAAAATCTGTGTAATTGATATTAAGCAAAGTATATTATAATTTATCCCACATTTTAAAATTTTTAGGAGATAATATGTTTGAATTAAGAAAATTACCTTATGAGACTAATGCAATGGGATATTTCCTGACACCCACAACTTTTGAATATCATTATGGCAAACATCATCAAACCTATGTAACAAACTTAAACAACCTTATCAAAGGTGGTGAGTTTGAAAATGCTAGCCTTTATGATATTATCAAAAAGTCAAGTGGTGGGCTTTTTAACAATGCGGCTCAAGTTTATAATCATGATTTTTATTGGGATTGTATCGCACCTAATGCGACAGATAGAAGCAGTGAGCTTAATGATGCGATTGTTGCGGATTTTGGTTCTTTTGATAATTTTAAAACTCAATTTATTCAATCTGCCACAACACTTTTTGGTGCTGGCTGGTGCTGGCTTGTTTATAACATTCAAACAAAAAAGCTAGAGATTGTGCAAACAAGCAATGCAGCAACACCTATAACAGAGGATAAAGTTCCTGTGCTTGTTGTTGATGTGTGGGAACACGCATATTATATTGATCATAAAAATGCGCGTCCTGCGTATTTAGAGAAATTCTTTTCGCATATTAATTGGGCATTTGTATCAAGTGCTTATGAATGGGCGAAAAAAGAAGGCACAGGATCTATTAGATTCTATATTGATGGCATTCATAAGAAATAGATTATAATCCATTTTAATAAAATGGGGATAAAGATATGTTAATGCAAAAATAGCATTTTGTTTATCCCTCCCCTTTTTTTGACTACACAAAGCTAACTTTTATCTTATCTATTTATAATTTTTTATTCTTCTATAAAAAATGATTTGTAAAATTATAGTTTGCTAATTGGTAGATTTTATAAAATTTGATAGATATTAATGCAAATAATAATTTTTGACTTATTGTAAAGCAGAATTTTTAGTATAAAATATTGCAGGTATTGTCAAGTTCATTTTATATATCTTAAAAAATATGTCGGTTGTCTAAATGACAAATAGCTATCCTTGCTTTATATATTTGAAGTATATATTAATGTTTTTTTATTTACAAGTCTTATTTGTTTAAATGCTTGATTAGATTAAGGCAATATCAAAGCCTTTTAATATTTATGCAATGTTTATGTGTATTTTTGCAAATATAAAATACAAATTTATTAATATCTTGAAATAAATAGAAAAACCTTTAATCTTGTATTTTTTCTTGATAGGGTATTTATAAATTAAAAGTAGTTTTATATTTTTTAATTGTTTTAGTGTAAAGATTGTAACTTTTTTAGATTAAAGCAAAAAAAAATATCAGAAATTATAAAAGTAAAATACTTTATAGCCTTGCGTTTTTAAGAAAACATAAATTTATAAATGATTAAATACAATAAGGCAAACAGAATAAATAAGTGGCGGAACGGACGGGGCTCGAACCCGCGACCCCCTGCGTGACAGGCAGGTATTCTAACCAACTGAACTACCGCTCCAAATGGTGGTCGCTACAAGACTCGAACTTGTGACATCCACCTTGTAAGGGTGGCGCTCTACCAACTGAGCTAAGCGACCTTAAATTAATATATGCAATAGTAGTAAAAATCTTAAAAAAGCTTGGTGACCCCTAGGGGATTCGAACCCCTGTAGCCACCGTGAAAGGGTGGTATCCTAACCGTTAGATGAAGGGGCCACAGCTTAAAATGGTGACCCGTGTTGGATTCGAACCAACGGCCCATTCCTTAAAAGGGAATTGCTCTACCAGCTGAGCTAACGGGTCTTTGTGAAATCAAAGAAACAAAATTGTATCTTGTTTTTCATTTAAAGTCAATAGTTTCATGCAATTTTATCATTATTTTTGGAAACTAAACCATAAAAGCAAGATTAATGCACCAATCTTAGATGTAGCCATTTTAATATTAATCTAAAACTAGCTTTTAGGAACTAACCCCATTTGGCATTAAAACCACTAACCAAAGAAACTTTTGCAAAAAACCAGTCAGATACCTAGCCCCACACCTAGAATATGACAAAACATTAGAATCTAAGACAGATTCTAAAAAGAAAATGAGAATTGTTTGAAACAGATTCTAAAATGGATTCCAAGTTAGATTTTTCACTACACTTAAAACGACAATTTCTAGAATCTAGAGTTTAGCAAGATTTCAAAATAGATTCTAGGCTAGATTATGTGTTTTTTCAGAATCAAATGCCTCCCCCCCCCCCATGAGCTAGATTTTGCGAAAGCAAAATCGTGGCAATCTATATCTATAAAATCTAATCTATCGTAATTGCTAGCGTAAGCGAAGCAATCCATTAATATGTAAAGGCATATAACAAGCAAAGAAACAAGGCAATTAATAAAGTGGATTGCCACGACTTAGCAAGCTAAGTCTCGCAATGACGATGAGCTAGAAAACCTTAGCAAGCCAAGCCAAAGCAATGACGGATGTAGTTTAATTTTTCGCTCCCTCGCAATGACGAAGAGGGGGATTGATTCCAAAATAGCTTCTAATTTTTTAAAATCTAAGTCTTTGCCATACTTATGGCATGAGGGCTAATGTCTTTATTTATTTTTTATGGATTCTAAGATGTGATTAATTATAAAATGTATAAAATTAGCAAAATATTAACAAATCGTTTTTTTTTTTTTGATTTAAATTGCATATTAACTTATCTATATTTGGGGATTGAATGCAATTAGAACGAGAAGAGATAGAAAGGCGAACCACAAAAGCATTACACAACTGGGAATTTAACTCAATAGAAAATATTTATAAATATGCCATATTAGAATTAGATTCTAAAAATACAGATAGTAATAGCAAAACTTTTCAACAATATGTATATATGGGTTATGTAAAGCTTCTTTATCAAATAGGAAAATTTGAAGAAATATTAGCAATACTAGGAAATTATAGCCATGTGCCAAACTGGTGGGATACAAAATTATATGATTTTAATGCGTTTGTATCAAATATCAAAGAAATGCAAGCAAGTAGAACAAGCAAAATAGATTCACTGCCAAAAGAGATACAGCCCTATTATTTTGCCTACTATATAAACACAAGGATTAAAAATCAAAATCTAACGCCAAAAGAAGCTATGGAAATATTTGAAAAACTAAGCCAAGAGGAATCTATTATTACTAAAGCATATATTGTAGCCATGATTATAGAATATTTTTCAATACAAGCGCCAGAAATTGTTGAGGAATTTTTCATGCCAATGCACTTTGAGGGCAAACAATATCTTATTCTAACATTCTTGCATAGCCAATGCGATACTTTAGGTGCTAGAATCTATTGGGATAAATTTAACACCATAATAAGAGAGTTACTGCAAAAAGAATTACCAAGAGTAAAAAAGAAGTTGGCAGTAGCATTTTATGGTGTATTAAGAGGGGCATGGCAAGAAAATCTACAAGAAATATTAGATACAACCATTAAGCCCTTAGAAAAGGATTTGGAGGTTGATTGCTTTCTTTTCTCATGGGATGAATATCAGCAATGGTCGTCTCTTATGGGTGGAGCTTGTTGGGCTGAAAGGGTTTTTGGTACAGAAATTGGAAATATGTGTCCAGAATATATATTAACACACGCAAATCTTAGAGAATTATTACCCAATGTGTATGATGAATTACAATCTGAATATAATGTCCAAATTTCACACGATAGCTTGATAAATCTTAAAAAACAGAATCCAAATTTTAGAAAATGGCTATTAGAAACTCAAAACAATCAGGATTTTAATTTCTACAATGCTAAGTTACTATATAGCTATAAAGCGACTTTCAACCTCATACAAAGTTATGAAAGAGAGAAAAATATAGAATATGATTATGTTATGCTGCTAAGAAGCGATATAAAGCCTCACCCAATAGCAGCAGATGATGTTTATAGGCTTTTGCCGAATGAAATAGCTGATTCTTTTTTTCCTGGCGGTAGTGGTAATGGTTGTTTTGTTGGACGCAGGGAGGCAATCAAGGATTATGTAGGACTATGGGATAATAGAGTAGATATGGGACGCAATCGTTTTATATATAGCTCTGTTGGAGAAAATCACGAAATGGGATTTAAATATCCCGCATTGTTTAATTGTCGCATTGTAAAACCTGTGGTAACATGCAATATAAGAAATACAACAGCATTAAAATCAATTTGTTTCCCAGACATAAAAGAAGTTTTAGAGCAGGATTTAAAAACTGCACTTGAAAATAAAGTCATTACAGAGGATAGAGCTAAAGCTATTTCTGATTTTTTCTACATGCTTATGAAAAACTATAAAAGACCATCAAAAGATTCTAGAATATATTATAGAATGACTAATGAGACAAAGGATAAAAGAATGCTATATTATGAACTGGGACAAATGGCTCTAAATAATGCAAACCTGATAGGCTATATTAAAATCCCATTTAAGCATGCAAAGATAAAAAAGCATTTTGACATAAGCAAGAGCAAAGTTATACCAAATGTTAGAGAAACATTGGAATACAAGGTTGGTGAAGCATTAAGCAGAGTAAATAAGAATTGGTATAGAGGCTCATATTTATGGTTTTATGACAAAATGAGGCGATTAAAAAAGACACATAAGGCAAGCAATAAGTAAAATCTATTATCTTAGTTATGCAAGATTTGAATAATTATTATGTTGGACTTATTGCTATTAATTGAACTATTTTTAGTCCATTTATTATAAATTTTTTATGATATTTACCTAACCACAATTCTAACTTGCAGTTAAGAATTTTAAACATCAAGATTCTGAATTCTAAGATCATTTCAGGATTTTTTGAACTAGATTCTAAAATGATATTAGAATCTATCCAAACTCTAGATTCTAGTAATTGCCGTTTTGATTGTAGTGAAAAATATAACTTAGAAGCCTCTAAAAACTACCCTCTCCGTCATTGCGAGAATGCGAGCAAGGCGAAGCAATCCATAAAAACAAATTCTAAAAAACTAGATTGCTGCGTTTTTTACAAGTCAAAATATAGCTCACGATAAATTACAATAGATTAGATTCTAAAAATTAGATTGCCAATCAGATTTTACTACCGCTAGTTCATAACAATGATTAAAAATCAGAAACCACCGCTTAAGTTTCTAAACTTTTATTTTATAACACACATAAAACGCACATTTATAAGGCTTTTTGTTTTAGTGATTTATATGGTTTTTATTAAAATGCAAGGTTATAGCGCTAAATATAAAAGCTATTTAAAAACCTTGCAAATTAAACACAAGCATCTAATTTGCATTAAAATATATTAAGATTCTATCTTATTTAGTGTTATAAGAGGCGAGCTGCCGCCATATACGCGTTCTTTTTCCTTAACAAGCATTTTAAGATTTTTTCCTTTAATGCTAATGCGTAATATTCCCATATTTAAAAAGCCTATTTTTTCTAAAAATAATGCCTCTAATTTGCTGTTATATAAGCCACAAAAGCGTAAAAAACGCGGTAAAACTTCAATTTTTATTGCGAGATTCTCATTTTCCAATGTCGTTTGTGCTTCAAGTAAATCTCTTGCACTAAGTTGCTTTGCAAGTGAGCTTTGTCGTAAAAAATAAAATCCATGATATTTTTGTGTGTTTATTTTGCATAAATCGCTTGGGGCATAGATTCTGCCATTAAAACGAGCTTTTATGCTAAACTCTATAGAATCTCCATGTTGCACAATATTCTCTATCACCCCACTAATTGGCGAAACTATGGCATTTGGCGTTGTAGGATTAATCAGTCTTGAGCTACAAAAAAACAGCCACAATATCAATAAGAACAATAAAATCCCAGTAAAAATATAGAATCCAAAAAATGCGGCAACTAATCCGCATATAACAATAATATACGCACCCTGTTTGCTTTCACTCTCTATAACACGCATTTTTTTCCTTAGTGATAAAATCCCTAGATTATAGCAAAATTTTATCAAAAAGCCCATGTGTTTAGATATAGATTCTAATGCTTTTATAGATTATGTGGCATACTAAAATAATATTAAAAATCTAGTTTTATATAAAAAACTGCAATTTTAAGATAAAAGATTCTAAAATAGTTAGAATGCACCTCAAGCCCTGCACCTACCCAAAGTGGTAGAGATACTAAAATAGATTTCAAGTTAGAATTTTCACCACACTCAAAACGACAATTTCTAAAATCTAAAGTTTGATTAGATTTCAAAATATAATTAGAAACTATTCTAGATTCTGAAAATATGGATTGAAACGATGCCTACGCATTCTCGCAATGATGTATGGGCGGATTTTGAATTAGACTTAGAAACTAAAAGGCTAGATTTAAAAAATATGGATTGCCACGACTTGCTTTGCAAGTCTCGCAATGACAAGGAAACAAGGTGAGACGAAATAGAAAAGCAATCAAAAAGAATTTTTATCGTCATTACTAGCGTTATGAAGTAATCCATAATTTGATTTTAAAACTATTTCAGAATTTACCCTCCGTCATTATGTGTTATATTATTCAAAATCTATTCCCCCCCCCCCCCGTCATTGCGAGGCTTTGAAAAAGCCAAAGCTTTCCATAAATATGAAAGATAGAAAAACCACAAGAAGCAAGGCAATCCACAGAAAAACAAATGTAATGGAATATATGTTGGATTTGAAAATATGGATTGCCACGCCTTGCTACGCAAGGCTCGCAATGACGGAGTTAGGAGTGGTAGATTCTAAAGGTTGCTAGCTCATGACGGAGTGGCGGATTTTGAAATTAAATGGTAATTTGAAATGGTTGATTCTAAAATGGACTTAGAATCTAGAGCGGCAGATTCTAAAGTAGCTTTTAAATCTAAAAAGGCTAGATTCTCACCCAATTTCAGAATCAAATGCCCCCGTCATTGCGAGCTTAAGCGAAGCAATCCATAAAAATAGATAACGCAAGGAATCTATATTAGATTCTGAAAATATGGATAGCTTGCAATGCTAGCTTATAATAATGTGTTTAGTGGATTGCCACGCCTTGCTACGCAAGGCTCGCAATGACAAGGGAAACAAGGTGAGACGAAATAGAAAAGCAATCAAAAAGAATTTGTATCGTCATTACTAGCGTTGTGAAGTAATTCATAATTTGATTTTAAAACTATTTCAGAATCTACCCTCCGTCATTGCGAGGCTTTGAAAAAGCCAAAGCTTTCCATAAATATGAAAAGCAAGGAAAGAAATAGCACAATTAAAATGAATTACAGGATAGATTCTAAAAAAAAACAGATTGCCGCAATTTTGACAGGTCAAATATAGTTCATGACAATAATCTAGAATTAAAAAATATGGATTGCCACGCCTTGCTATGCAAGGCTCGCAATGACAAATGCAGTTTAATTTTTCACTCCCTCGCAATGATGATAGGCTAGATTCTGAAACAAATTTAGAATCTTTTGGATTAGATTCTAAAAATTTAAACTTAGAATCTAAAAACATAGTAACAAATCTTTAGAATCTAGCTTAGAATTCATTTTTTTTCTATGGATTGCTTTGGTTTCGTCTTGCAATGACTAGTAAGTCTATAGAGTTGGATTGTTTCGTTAGCTTTTGGCTTACTAGCCAATGTTGATAGACTAGATTCTAAGGGCAATTTAAAATCTAAAACCTATCATTTTAATATTTTTTAAAGGTGAAATTTGTTTTAAATTCTAGTTCAAAAAATTATCATTTTGTTTTAGAATCTAGCCTTTTAGATTCAATAGCAATTTCAGAATTCACTGCCCTAGATTCTAAAACTAATTCAAAATCCACACTCTCCACTATAATTGCTGGTAAGCTGTTTTAGAATTCGCCCCTCCGTCATTGCGAGACTTGGCGTAGCAAGGCGCAGCAATCCACAGAAAAAGCAAATACAATGGATTCTAAGCTAGATTATAAATTCTTAAAATGCACCAAAAGCCCCTCACCCACCCAAAGTGGCAGAGTTTCTAAGTTCAAAATAAACCCTAAATTTATTAGCCATAAAGTATTTAGAATATTGCAATAATTCATGCTAGATTATAGTCTTTAGCCATTTTTTGCTAATTTAATGAAATATGTTAGAATCTGAAATTTTATTTTTAATCATTATCTAAGGACAAATATGACTGAAGAAGCACAAATGCAAAAATTAAATTTACGCAAAGATTTCAAGTTAGTTTATAAACGTTTTGGACCTTATGTAAAACAGCATAAATGGCATTATATAATGGTGGTTGTAGGTATGGTGCTAGCAGCACTTGGTTCTGGTGGAAGTGCGTATGTTATACAGCCGCTTATTGATAATGTTTTTAAAGATAAAAATGAAGCCATGCTTTATATTGTGCCATTAGTTCTTATTGGAATCTTTTTTATAAAAGGGCTTGGTGTATATATGCAGGGATATTACCTATCCTATATTAATACAAATGTAGAGAATCTAGTAAGACAAAGTATAGTTAATCGTGTCTTAAAGTTTGAGCTAGATTTTTTTAATCGTATGCGTAGCGGTGAGATTCTAGCACGAATTAGCGATATTTCCACGGTTTCATATTTTGCTACAAGCTATATAATTAACTTTTTAAGCACTATTTTAACTATTATTGCATATAGCGTTGTGATTGTTTATAATGGTTCATTGCTGGCTTTACTTGCATTAATGATTATGCCTCTTTCTATAATTCCCATTAGATTTATTGCAAAAAAGCTTCGTTCGCTTGCAAATGCTAGCTTTCAAACAAGCGTTAATATGAACTCAAGAGTATTTGAAATTATGAATAATATTGAAATTATTAAGGCAAGCAATGGAGAAAAGCTTGAGTTTAATCAATATAAAGATTATAGTAATGAAATGTTTCGATTAGGTCGAAAATCAACAAGAGTTGGATTGCTCACATCTCCACTTATGGAATTTTTTGGTGCAATTGGTATGGCAATTGTAATTATAATAGGTGGTTTAGAGGTGTTAAGAGACAATATGACTGCAGGGCAATTCTTTTCACTCATGGCTGCTATGTTTTTATTATATAAACCATTAAAAAGCCTTAATGGTAGCTTTGCTGGCGTTCAGCCCGCACTTGTGGCAAATGAACGTCTATCAGATATTTTAGACAGAGAGCCAAAAATAGTAGATGGCACAGAAACATTAGAATCTCCCATAAATTATATAGA